>Ga0207859_1000001_pt1 | contig 45786 bp, 36 predicted proteins | sample LuqExpMetageno25_FD_187783 | JGI IMG/M metagenome (GOLD analysis project Ga0207859, IMG submission 187783) | Tropical forest soil microbial communities from Luquillo Experimental Forest, Puerto Rico - Sample 25 (SPAdes) | ecosystem: Environmental > Terrestrial > Soil > Tropical forest ...
TCGCGCGGGAACTGGGCTTCCTTGCTTCTTTCACGCGCGCAACCTCATGCAACGTTACGCCGGGCGCCGTTGTAGTGACCGCTTCGCCAGCCAGCGCTTTGGCTCCTTTAGCTGCCCTTGCTTCTATCGCCATCGCAACCTTGTCCAAGACTGCGCCAGCGGCAGCCGTAGCAGTAGCCTTAGCCGTAGCGGCAACACTGGCAACTTCGCTAGCAAGCGCTTTGGCTCCTTCAGCGGCGCTTTTCCCTGCGGCTACCACCGTTTCTTGCGCACTTGCTATACTAGGTTTCCTTGCTTCTATTGTCGTTGTAACCTTATCCAAGACCACGCCGGCCGCAGCCCTAGCGGCGGTCTTAGCCCTAGCGGCGGCTGTAGCAGCAGCATTGGCAACTTCGCCAGCCAGCGCTTTTGCTTTTTCTGCGGCGCTTTTCCCTGCGGCTACAACAATTTCCTGCGCATTCGTTTTGATGTCCTTACTCGTCATTTGCCCGTGTCCCTTCCAATAAAATCACATCCGGACGTATTGGTGCCAGAATGGGAACAGTGGCGGCCCTGCCGAACGGTTCGACGCCCGTTGTAGTGAGGCATCTTTGTTTAAGGGTAACGGTAATGCCAACTTTAGTTGATAGTAAAGCGGACATCGCGATTGCATTGCGAACTGTCCGCTAACGACCCGAAGCAGAGCGGCGCCTATCCACGAATGCCTGGAGCTTATCTTGAGCGGCATCGGTCATGGCAACGTTGCAGAAATCCTCCACCGCGTTAGCAATGCTACGACGGTAGTCAAGGTCGTTTTGGCGCATAAATGCAGCGCGGCCGAGGCGCATCACGACAGCTGATTTTGCAGCGAATGTTTCGGCCAGGGCTTGTGCGTGGGAAACCAGCTCCTCGTCAGGCACGACTCTGCTGACAAGACCGAGACGATACGCTTCGTCGGCACCGAAGCTCCGACCGGAAAACAACAGCTCAAAAGCACGATGGCGACCAACGATGCGAGGAAGGTGAGCGAAATGTATCGCGGGAATAACGCCAGCATCGATCTCTGGGTATCCAAACGTCGCGTTTCGTCCCGCCAGGATGACATCGCATGAGATGGCCATCGTCATTCCGCCACCGCGCGCCGCGCCTCCGACCGCCGCGATGGAAGGTTTGCCCAGATTGTACTGGGTGTCGTAAAGCCGAACGTAAAGCTCCTGAAGCAGTCCGTGGACTTTTTCTTCTGATCTTCCGAGCAGGATATGCAGGTCGAGTCCGGCCGAAAAGGCTTTGGAAACGGCGCTCGTCAAGACGACCGCCCGAATACCCTCATCCTTCCCGGCAGTCTCGAATGCTGCGACAACGTCCTTTACCATCTCGAGATTGAGTGCGTTTACCGCGGGTCTATTTAGAATAATGCGTGCGACACCGTTTGAAACCTCATAAAGAACCATGTTGTCGGTCATGCGCTAGCTCTCCTGTTGAGGCCGCCAAACACTCGGTGGGCGCAGCACATATGATACCGCATAACCCCAGTTGCGTCGCCAATACACGACCTTTGCAACGAATCCTCCTCCAGCACGTGAGCACCATGAAGAGGGGCGCTGTTAAGGCGCTTCACGATTCGAGGAACCAATCATGCAAACAGTTGTGATATTGCGAAGTCCGTTTTTTTCGGGTGGACGGCGTTGACGCTAGTGGCCAGTTGATCATCCGCCGGCAGGCTGAAGCGCCGTTACGTGCTCGCGCTCTTTGAGAAGCCGCCGCGGTGTGAGGCGAGCGACATCCCATCATTGGCACGGAAACGCTGTGACGCAGGTCACAGCTAAAATCATTTGAAGCGTGAAATTCGTCACAGGCCAAAACTCACGCTGCGCATTAAATGCGAAATGGAAATTGCATAAATGGGGGAGAAGATGTTTACGCCCTTCCTAAGACAAACAGTTAAAGATGCATACAAAGCAATCCACGATTTTGCTTTACGTATCCGCTTGTCCCATTGGCATCTGATTTCGACAGCGCCGTGCAATCATGAGCTCGAGCTGCGCATCGTTGAAGGTGGAAAGGTCGTAACTCTGGAGTTTCCCTGCTTGCAAACAAATGTGGGGACCTGGATCAATGTGGACCTTGGGTCAGCGATAAGAATTCAACCGGTCCAATGGCGTGTCTGGCAGCGCGACAAATCTCCTGAGCCTCATCGTTCGCAACTTAAACTGAACGGAAGGTCAACTAGTCGCTTGGTCGGCCATATGCACTTTGCGGGAGTGCCCGTGAGACCACGTGCCGTAGGAGTTCGGCGCGGGTCATTTCTTCCGGGTAGCACATAAAAAAGCGAGACCACTGCGCTCGGTGGGCCGGTGGTCTGGCAGTTTAGATAAGGGCTTGGGTGAGAGCGGGCATGGGGTCCGCCCTTATCCGAGAGCGGATTTATAGGCGGAGACGCTCAGCTCGCTACTGTCCCTAGGGGCAGTCCAAAGAATAATGGCCGCGCTTGAAATTAATCAATGCTAAACTCCAGCAACTGTTTGAATATGCCTTGATGAGGGGGCCGGGCGACGGCCCCTGCTCATGGCGGCCCCGATCGTGCGCAAACCGCTGACGCTTCGGTTGGGGCCGCCGATAGGTTCTTTTATGCGCGGGAGATGAATATGGCTGACCAACCTTTTGTGGGCTTCAGTGACATGATGACGCAGAGTTTTGAGCAAACTCGCAAGGCAATGGAGAAATATGCTGATTTATTCCAAAAAGGTATAAAAGCCTCCCCATGGCTTGATACTGATCTAAACAACAAAATGAAAAGCTACGTTGAGAGGAATATTGCTGCTGCGAACGAGTTTGTACGGAAGCTATCCGAAGCCAAGGACGTTCAGTCTTTCTGGCAGATTCAGACTGATTTCATGCAGGCGCAATGGAAGGCGTTCGGCGAACAGACCAAGGACCTTGGCGAGACAGTGAGCAAAAGCACGTCGGGTGTGCTAAAGGACCTAAAGGACTTGTCTTCTTAGGACGCGAGCGATCGAGGCTTAAATGCCGCTCGGAGCGTGAAGCGTCACCAGGTTCAGGATCGCCAAGCGCGCCGCGCCTGTGCCAATCTCATCGGCCAAAGCAAACTCCGGCCGCGCAGTTCAGCGGGCAGTATGATCTCAAATCTCCGCGGCCCGTTCACGAGATCGATACGGGCCGCTACGGGTCCGCAACGCACTCAAGAAGCATTCCAGACGTTACCGTGCATCAGTCGCAATACGTTCTGAATGCAAATAATTAGCGCACACGCACTTCTCGTTTCGTTCCATCCAAAATTAGCGGCTTGACAATCAGCGGATGAAATCCTGGACTTGTCGCTGTAATTGGGATTGCCGGGGGACTTGTAATGCATCTTTTGTTCTTGAAGGCCAGCCTTGCGATCCTCGCGGGTGCTGCGGTCGCTCTTGCCTTCGCTAACGCTCTGACGCTGCTGAAATAGCGTCCTGTTCAATGCAAATCGTCCCGCGCGCCGGACGCCCCCCGAAGGGCGCGGTCGGCGCGCTGCATTAGGGAATTTTCCAGAAGCGTGACAAATTCGGCTTCGGCGGACTAATCCCGATGGGACTCACCCACGAAATATTGAAATATCCTAAGATGGCTCGGGTGTATCGAGCATCAAACAAAAAGATATCTGCTGCTGCCGCTGCGCCGAGAAAAATCAGAACACCGAGCAAAATACGCATCTGCCGCCCCGCCCGCTGCAGTCACGGACAGCCTTCGTGATTTCACACCAACGCTAACCGTCTTGCAATCCAAGACCATGCATACCGCACGCGCTCTATCGTACCGTTTGTCGGCGCCAGACTGGAGGCCGGTTTCTGATCAGCGAGGTATTGCCCAATGACCGGACCTTCCGTGATGCGTTCGTCATTGCCGAGACCTGACCTTTAATCCCGGTCCGATTTGGTCCTTTTTTCAGAGAGACCACTAAGCTCAAGTGTCCAAACGTCGGCTTCAGATCGTGAAGCGAAGGACAAATAGATTGTTGCCACCGGAAATAAAATTGAAAAAGGAGAACCGGCCCTATTATTGCGGCTGGATGCCTGCGGCACGGATAATTTTGGTCCATTTGTCGAGATCGTCGCGTATGATGTTTGCAAATTGCGTTGACGTCGAGGCGACCGCGTCGATTCCAGCATTGGCTAGCTTTGCTTTGACTTCGGCCTTGGCGATTACTTGGGCGCACGCTTTGTTGAGCGTCTCAACAACGGTGCGATCCATGGCCGTTGGTCCCAAGAGTCCATACCAAGTTGAATAGACGTAGTCGGACAATCCGGCCTCGCGCATGGTCGGAACATTTGGTAGTTCAGGCAAGCGTTCTTCGGTGGTCACGGCGAGCGCACGCAGTGTGCCGGACTGAATTTGCTGCATGATCGAACCTGCGGTTTCGATCATGAATTGCACCTGGCCGCCGATGACCGCCATTACTGAAGGCCCACCACCGCGAAACGGAACGTGCGTCACCTTCGCTCCAGTAATCGATGAAAAGAGTTCCACCGCAAGATGACCCGAACTACCTACGCCGGCCGAACCGTAATTGATTTCGCCGGGCTTTTGTTTTGCCGCCTCAATCAGATCGGCGACACTGTGGTATGGCAAACTGGGGGTTATAACGAGCACGCTTGGTGCTATCCCTAACAAGGAGATCGGCGTGAAGTCTCCCAAGACATCGTAGTTCAAGCGCTTGAAAAGCGCTGGCCCATAGGTCAGCCCACTATGGAAGACCAGCAGCGTGTAACCGTCGGGTTTAGCTTTGGCAACCACGTCAGCCCCTAAAGTGCCGCCGGCGCCACCGCGATTATCGATATAGAAGGGTTGAGCCAGCTCCCCGCTCAGGTACTCGGCTATAATGCGACCGATAACGTCCGTTGTACCTCCTGGAGGGAACGGGACCACTACTCGGACCGCACGATTGGGATAGCTTGTATTGGCGAAGGCATGGGAAGCGACGAGCGCGACTCCAGGCAGAGCGATTAATGTACGGCGTGTCAATCCGGACATGCTTTGATCTCTCAATTCGAATGGCTTGATGATGCAATTTGCGATATTGCATACAATAATTTCTGTGCCTCTAGGGATCTTTTAGGGCCACTGCTCCACCAGCGGGACGCATACGGTGATCGCATAATCGAGGCTTCCACAACGGACACGAAAGAACATGGGTGATCTAAACAGCCGCGTAGCACACGTCACCGGCGCGGGTAGCGGGATTGGCCGTGCAATCGCTCTGCGGCTTGCCGCGGACGGAGCAACTGTCGTAGTGACCGACATAGATATCGGAAAGGCTGCAAGCACCGCAAAAGACATTGTAGCGCGAGGCGGCCGCGCTGCTGAGTTCGCGCTCGATGTCGCCAGTCCAGAAGCTGTGCGTAGCGTATTTACAGAAATCGAGCGCCGTTATGGGCAGGTCGATATTCAGGTTAGTCACGCTGGAATAACAACTCGCGCCTCGTTCCTCGATATGTCACTCGAGGTCTTTGATGCCATTTTGCGCACTAATCTTTATGGTGTGTTCCTGTGCGGCCAGGCTGCGGCAAGGCTAATGCGCCAACGCGGTGGACGCATTGTCAATACGACTTCGATCTCCGGTCAGCAGGGAGGCACGGGACGCGCAGCCTACGGCGCATCAAAAGCTGCAATCATCAATCTCACCCAGACGATGGCGCTCGAACTTGCCCCGTTTGACATCTTGGTCAACGCGATCGCGCCCGGCCCCACGCAGGTCGAACGGACGGCACATGGTCCGGGGCAAAAGGCCGCCATGTTGTCCCGGCTTGCAATCAAGCGCTACGCGCGGCCGGAGGAGATCGCCGCAGGCGTCGCTTTCCTAGTCTCCAATCAAAACACCTACATAACCGGACACGTACTCAACATCGACGGGGGCTTCCAGGCGGCCGGTGTAATGTATGACCCAAGTGGCGAGCCAGGATAAGACAATGCCCTATGTGAACTTGCCTGACGGGGCGAGGATTTTCTATCGCGTCGACGATTTTACCGATCCATGGAGCCAGCCGGAAACCATTTTAATGCTGCACGGCTTTTGTCGGAACAGTCGCTTCTGGTACGCGTGGGTTCCGATCCTTGGTCGTCATTTCCGGGTCGTGCGTCCCGACCTGCGCGGTTGCGGAAAATCCGACGTCCCGGCGCCCGGGTTTGCATGGTCGCTTGCTCAGTACCATGACGATCTCATCGCCTTCATGGACGTCGCTAAAATCGGGCGTGCACATTTCGTTGGCGAGTCGATGGGCGGCATGGTTATGCCCTATATTTATAGCCGCAGCCCGCAGCGCGTAAGCAGCGTGATCGCCTGTTCGTCAAATCTAGGCGTTAAGGGCGCGATGGCTAAGGAGATGGCTGCTGGCGCCGCGTCTATGACCGATGCCATCGTATCGGCGCCGACCCTCGAGCAATACATTCGAAAGACTGAGTCGAGCCGTCTTGCTGCCGATGAGGTAAGCGAGGCAGCGCGCACTTGGTACGCGCGAGAGTGGGCGCGTACTGCGAGGCGGGTGTGGCACGAATGGTCAGCTATGATCGTTCCACAGATAGAGGTCACAGCCAAGTTGCTCGCCAGATTGCACGTTCCGCTGCTGTTCATCGCCGCATCTCGAACGGTAAAGCTGCCGCTCGAAGAAGCCCGCTTCTGGATCAATCATGCGCCGGATGCCCATCTCGACATCATCGACAGCGCAAGCCAGGGTCTGGCATTCGCCAAGGCCGAGGAATGTGCGCACCTGACGTTGCGCTTCCTATTGGCGCGGCAGCGAGCGTGATGAGCTGCCGTCCCATTGTGCACCCATACGTTTTACCCCCGAGGCTTGGATTCAAAGCAATTTCGGCGGGAAACAATCTCCAAAGATGGCCTTGATCTCCGCGTTTAACAGAGCGGTCACGGCGTCTGGTTCGTTGCCGCGCTAATCGCACTCGAAGCTTGTCGGGTTAAAGTAGCAGGTTGCCGATGAGCTGATATCGTGCGATCCAGTGCCGCAGAAAACCACCGAATATTTCCGCACTAGGAACTTGAAATGACCCACGCCAATCCTTTACTGCATAAGTCGTCGCGCGTCCTACCCAAACACGTCGTGGTAGTTGGTGCCGGCACAATTGGTCCCGACATTGGCTATTATCTTAAGGTCGCCATCCCCGGTCTCAAATTGCATCTGATCGACGTTGCGCAGGCACCACTCGATCGAGCCGTCGAACGCTTCAAGAGTTACGCGCGTAAGGGGGTCGAGCGCGGCAAGATGAGCGAGACCCAGGCACGACAGATCACTGAAAATCTTCACACCTCGATCGATTATGCAGTTGCGCGCGACGCCGATTGGGTGCTGGAGGCCGCTACAGAAGATCTTACGGTTAAGCGTAAAATTTTTGCGCAGCTCGAGCACCTGATGCGACCGGAAGCAATTATAACCTCGAATACCAGCTCATTGCCTGCGGCACACATTTTTAGTGAATTGCGGCACAAGGACAGAGCAACGGTGACACATTTCTTCGCGCCCGCGTGGCGCAATCCGATCGTGGAGGTGATCAATTGGGCCGGCACCAATCCATCCATTATCGACGATCTCAATTGGATATTTTGCATGACTGGCAAGGTGCCGTTGGTCACTGCAGATGTCCCCTGCTTCATGCTTGATCGCATATTTGACAATTGGTGCAATGACGCCGCTTTGCTCTTAAGCAAAGCGACTGCAGCCGAGATCGATTCCACCACGTTCGAATTCGTGCATGCTGGCCCCTTCTTTGTACTCAATCTCGCCAACGGCAATCCGATCATTGTTGAGACAAATAACCTGCAGGCAGACGAAGAGGGTGAGCATTATCGGCCGGCACCGATTTTCAACTCGGTGCAGAGCTGGCGCACGGCCCCGATGGGAAAAGCCGTCACGGTCAAACCGGAAGTCAAGACCTACATACGCGATCGCATGCTCGGCATCCTTATTTCACAGACGGTTGACATTCTCGACCGCGAGATCGGCGAGCCCGCCGATCTCGAACTCGGTTGCCGGCTGGCGCTTGGTTTCAAGGAAGGCCCACTCAACATCATGCGGCGCATCGGCGATGACGAGGTTAACCGTGTCGTCACGCGTTTGCAGCGTGAGCGGCCGGGCCTGCCGCAGCCGCGCCGACCACTCGGCGAGTACCAAAAGTTTCATCGCCACGTCCTTCTTGATGATATCGGCAACGTGAAACTGATCACCATTCGCCGTCCGGAGACGCTCAACGCTGTTAATGACGACGTCACCGAGGAAATTCTCGCCGCGATTCGTTGCTTCGAAGACAACACGAAGATACGCGGCTTTGTGGTCACTGGTTATGGCCCGCGCGCCTTTTCCGCTGGCGCCGACATCGGTCGCTTTCCGAGCGTGCTCGGTGACGCAGAAGCGGCGGTACGGTACGCGCGTGATTGTGCGCGTCTACTCGTGCACATCGACGAGATGAAAAAACCGGTGGTTGCCGCGCTCAATGGGATGGCGCTCGGCGGCGGTTTGGAAATTGTCTTGCGCTGTCATGGAATCGTAGCGGTTCGCGGTGTTTCGCTTCAACTGCCGGAAATTATGCTTGGAATTGTGCCGGCTCTAGGCGGCATGGTAGTCCCCTATCGGCGCTGGCCCAAGGCCGCGCCAGTATTCCACGACATGTTGCGCCGGGCAGAACGCATGTCGGCGAAAACCGCGCTCGATATCGGCATGATCGACACGCTAGCTGACGACCATGCCAGCCTCATCGCCGCCGCGGTCGAGCGGGTGCATGCGTTAACCGACCGGCGGTTTCAATTGGTCGACGGTCCTGTTCAGATTGCATTGCCCGTACCGATCGAGCCGGTGGCGGCAAACGGCCAGCGACTCAGTGCAGAGATCATCCGGATTTTGGAATCCACCATTTCGGAAGCGGCGGCAGCACCGACTTTTTCAGCCGCCCTGGAAATCGGCTATCGTGCATTTGGCGCTAGCGCCTGCACTGCAGCGGCGCGCGAAGGCATAGATGCTTTTTTGCAGCGCCGCACCCCGGACTTCGGCAAAACTGGCTAAGATGCTGGGGCAAAAACTGAAACCTAGTGTGCGGACAAGGTTCCCTCACTGATCAATTCATTCCGTCCGCGCTACCATCCCGAGATAGGTTTCGACCACACGGGGATTATTAGCAAGCTCGGCGGCTGGGCCCTCGAGTACAAATTCGCCCATTTCCAGCACGTAACCATAGTCGGCGATTTGCAACGCCGCCCGGGCGTTCTGCTCGACCAGCAAAATCGATACTCCGAGCTGCTTTAAATCAGCGATGACATGAAAAATGTCGCGCACGATCCGCGGCGCCAGCCCCAGGCTAGGCTCGTCGAGCATCAACAGCTTTGGGCGCGCCATCAGCGCGCGACCAAGCGCCAGCATTTGCCGCTCGCCGCCTGACAGCGTACCAGCGAGCTGTGAGCTACGTTCATGCAAGCGCGGGAAACGCTTATAGACTGCAGCGAGGTCGTCGGGTAATTCACGCCTGCCGCGCCTCTTCCGGGAAAACGCGCCGAGCAGGAGGTTGTCCTCGACCGACATCTCCCCGAAAAGCTCGCGCCGCTCGGGGACGAGGCATAAGCCGCGCATGACACGTGCTTCCACCGAAAGACCCAACAAATCGTCGCCGTCATAGCGAACATTGCCCCGCGCCGGTAGCAGTCCCATTAAGGCCGAGAGCAGAGTAGACTTGCCGGCGCCGTTGGGTCCGATAACGGCGACAATTTTCCCGGCACCGACGTCGAGGCAAGCGTCGCGTAATACCGCTATCTTGCCGTAGCCCACGGCCAGGCCGCGGACCTCAAGTGCGCTCATGCGACGCTTCCAAGATAAGCTTCGACGACCGCCTGGTTGGCCTGTATCTGCTTCGGCGAGCCCTCTGCGAGCTTTTCCCCAAAGTTCATTACTAAGATACGATCGACCAAGCCCATGACAAATTCCATATCGTGTTCGACCAACAGGATGGTGACGCCACGCTGGCGCAACGCGCGAAGGAGATTGGCGAGCGCCTCTTTTTCCCGGTAACGCAGACCCGCCGCCGGCTCATCGAGCAGCAACAAGAGTGGGTCAGCGCACAGCGCTCGAGCAATCTCAAGCAAGCGCTGCGCGCCGAGGGGCAACGTGGCGGCCGCGTCGAACAAATAGGGCTTCAGGCCAACCAAGTCGAGCTGATCCGCGGCTTCCCGCCGCAAACTTGCCTCTTCCGCGCGATCGAGCCGAAGGCTTGCCGACCAAACGCCTTCGCGGCCGCGCCGATAAGCGCCGATCGCTGCGTTCTCCAGTACGTTCATCGACGGAAGAATATTGACGTGTTGATAAGTGCGAGCGATGCCGTAACGGGCGATTTCCCGCCCTGGCCGATCATCGATACGCTCGCCACAAAACAGAATTTCGCCGTTGTCGGTGGCGAGTACGCCGGTCATCAGGTTGAACACCGTGCTCTTGCCAGCGCCGTTCGGTCCGATCAGCCCAAAAATCTCTCCCGCCTGTACTTCAAATGATAAATCTCTCACCGCCGCCAGCGCCTTAAAGCTTTTGCTGACTTGCTTTAGTTGCAATAGCGGGTACCCCGCATGGGGTTGAGCGCGCTGTGGCAGCGGCCGTACCCCCGCTGGAACCATTCCCTGAGCGTCGGGTGGGATTAATCGCGTCAAATAAGGGACAAGCCCGTCACGCGCCCGGTGAAGCATTAAAACTACCAGCAGTCCGAACACTATGATTTCAAAATTGCCGCTCTGCTCCATTACTTTCGGCAGCAAGTCCTTCAACCAATCTTTAAGCAGTGTAAGAACTGTAGCGCCCACCACCGCTCCCCAAACCTCGGTCGATCCACCGATAACCGCCATGAACAGGTAGTCGATGCTACCGTTCAGATCGAACGGGTGCGGGCTGACGAAACGAAGGAAATGCGCATAGAGCCAGCCGGACAAAGCCGCGAGCAGTGCGGCATAGACGAAAATGATAATTTTCAGTCGTGCGGTATCTACGCCAAAATTCTCAACCATTATGCTACGGTTCCGTAACGCGCGGATAGCGCGGCCAGAGCGCGAGTCGAGCAGATTGCGCATGCCGAACAATGCCAGCAGGGTCAACCCCCAGATCAAGTAATAGAAAGTGCGCCCGTCGCTCAGTTGCCAGCCAAACACCGACAACGGTGGAATCTCGGCAATGCCGGAATACTTGCCCAAGATTTCCAGATTTCCAAAGATATAATAGATCGCAATTCCCCAAGCGATCGTGCCGAGCGGGAGGTAATGCCCAGACAGACGCAGCGTGATGAAGCCGAGAAATAGCGAAATGAAAAAAGTCAGCGTGAACCCGGCCAGCAGCGTCAGCCAGGGCGACACCCCATATTGGGTTGTGAGCACGGCGGTCGTATATGCGCCGATCCCGACAAAGGCCGCCTGGCCAAAAGACGTGAGTCCGCCGATGCCGGTGAGCAAAACCAGGCCGAGCGCCACGATGCTGGCGAGCCCGATATAGTTGAGCAAAGTGACATAAAATTCTGACAAGATTAGCGGCGCGACGGACAGCAAAACGAGCGCCGCCCAGACCACAGCGCGACGCTTCATAGCTCGTCATCCTCTTCGATGCGGAATGTCGTTAACGAGCGCCACAACAGCACCGGAATGATGAGGGTGAAAACGATGGATTCTTTGAACGCGCTAGCCCAGAAAGATGAATAGGATTCAAGAAAACCAACAGCGAGCGAGCTAACGGCCGCAATCGGATAGCTTGTCATGCCGCCGATAATGGATCCTATGAATCCTTTTAGGCTGATCATGAGGCCAGTGTCGTAATAGATCGTGGTAATTGGCGCGACGAGAATGCCAGACACGGCGCCGATCAACGCGGCCAAGGCAAAGCTTAGTCGGCCGGAAAATTCGGATGAAATGCCAACCAGCCGCGCGCCGACCCGATTAATGGCGGTGGCGCGCAATGCTTTGCCGTAGACGGTGTGCCCGAACAGAAAGGCAAGTAGCGCAATCAGCGTCAGGCTGGTAACGACGATGGCGATGCTTTGCCCGCTGATATTTAGAATGCCGAGCTGGAATTGAAGGTCAGGGAACATGTGCGCCCGGAGTCCCTCACCGCCGAAAAAAATCAGCCCAAAGCCGGTCAACATGTAATGCGTTGCGACGGCGACGATCAGCAATACGAGCACCGAGGCGTTCGCGAGCGGTTGGAAGGCTAGCCGATAGACGATCGGTCCGAGCGCCGTCACGATTGCCAGTGTGACGGCCACTTGCAAGAGAAGATCGTCAGGGCGCGACGCCGACCACCATGTGGCTGCGGCGATCGCCAATGGCAAGACAACGTTGACAAAAACGATGCTGGGCAGCCGCTTGAGCGATTTCCTCCGAAGCGCGGCGATGCTGTCAAGAATAGCAACAAGGACTCCGCCGGAAATTAGCGCGTAGATAGTGCCCGGCACTTTGCCAACCTGTAACGTCGCGAGCGACAAGGCAGCGTAGGAGATGAACTCGCCCTGCGGGACGAAGATAACCCGGGTTACCGTGAAGACGACAACAAGCGCTAGGGCGATCAACGCGTAGACTGCCCCGTTGGTCACAGCGTCCTGCGAAAGCCACAAAGCGATCGCCAGATTCATCGGCTGACCTGCGGGCGAGAGAAGAGAAAGGGAAACGAAGCCGTTTCCCTTTCCGAGTTTCAACGAATATCAACCCTATTTCATTAGCCGCCATTCGCCGTTTACGACCTGTACGAGCACACGCGCGCGCTGATCGAGACCGGTATGGTCAGTTGGGGTCATATTGTAGACGCCGTGGGTGCCGATGACGTTTTTGACGTTTTCTAGCGCGTCGTGCAGCGCCTGACGGAATTCCTGCGTGCCCGGTTTGGCCTTCTTAATTGCCACCGGCACCGCTGCATCGAGCAACAGGAAGGCGTCATAGCTGTAGCCGGCGAACGCATTACGGGTCCCCGGTCCAAAGGTCTGCTCGTAGCGGGTGGTGAAATCCAAAGCGACCTTCTTCACCGGATTATCGGCAGGCAGGTCCTCGGGAACAATCAAGGCTCCCGTCACGGCAATCGCGCCTTCGACGGACTTGCCGCCGACTTTGATAAACTCGCGGTTCACCGTGCCGTGGTTGTGGTAAATTTGCTTTTTAAAGCCGCGCTCGACTAGAGCGAGGTGCGGCAAGGCACCGCCGGTCCCTGATCCGCCAACCACGACCGCGTCGGGATCGGCCGCCATGATCTTGAGCACTTGGCCGGTGACACTGGTGTCGGCGCGCGCGTAACGCTCGTTGGTGACGATCTTGATGCCGGCAGGGCCCGCCAATTCCTCCAGCGACTTGTACACTATGTCGCCCCAGGAATCGGAAAACCCGATATAGCCGACGGTCTTGATGCCATGCGCCTTCATGTGGTCGACGATTGCGCTCATCATCAATGTGGTCGGCTGAGGAACCACGAAGCTCCACTGCAGCTTGTCCGGTGGCAGCGCTACCGGCGACAGCGCCATGTGTGGTGTCTTCAGCTCGTTGGCGATTTGCGCGAGTTGGGTCGTCGACGGCACGGCCACCGAGCCCATGAATGCGTCCACCTTGTCTTCAGTGATCAGCTTGCGCGCGTTCTTGGCCGCCTCGGTAGCGTCGGTCTTATCTTCGAGGATAATGAACTTGACCGGCTGGCCGCCGATCGTCTTCGGCATCAGCTGGAAGGCGTTCTTGTAATGAATGCCGAGCGAAGCGCCCGGCCCAGTTGCCCCCATCGTGAGACCAATGGTGACTTCCTGCGCTACCGCCGCCCCAGCAAAGGCTATCGACAGCAGAATTGGAAACAACAGTTTTCGATACATTGCGGCTCTCCTATTCCCTATTCTCTTTTGTTGAGCTCCCTTAGACATCCCCCGTCACCCCATCGGCGCATCGGCACATGGTGCATCGATTTAAGCGACGATGCCCTCCCTCGCGAAGACCTCGATCTCTATCGGGGCATACCCCGCTTGCACAAGCACACGACTGGTATCAGCCCCATATTTGGGTGGAAAGCGCATGTCCACTCCCATTCCTTCAATGTCAATTGCCTTCGGTTGCATCCGAATGGTCTTACCATTCGGCATTACTGTCCGGGTCAGCTTAGCTTTGAGCTGCGGCAATTCAGCAACGTGGCGAATGTCGAAGATTCGCGTCGACGGAATAGTGGCCCCACGCAAATCGGCGAGAATTTCGTCGACACTGTATTGGCATGTGACCGCCCCCATATCGCGATGAATGTCAGCCCGATCCTTGTGGCGCCCCTCGTTCGTCAGCCGTAGCTCGCTGGCAACGGGTGCGAATTTCGGGACCGAGGTCAAACGCCGCCACTGCACGTCGCTGCCGATCGCCATATAGACGAAGCCGTCCTTGGCCGGATAGACATTGGTTGGAATGAACTTGCGGTGTTCATTGCCCGCGCGGGTGATTTCATTCGGCTCGCAGTCGAAGTCGATCAGCGGTAGCACGGTAATGAGCCAGGACGCCGCCGCCTGCAGCATTGAGACATGAATTTCCCCGCCCTGCCCGCTTTCGCTGCGCTCTAGCAGCGCAAGCATGACATTGGCATAGACCTCGTCACCAGCCTTGAGATCGATTACCGGCAGCCCCATCTGGGTCGGTGGCCCTTCTGGATCGCCGGTAACTTCCATGTAGCCGCACATTGCCTGCATTACCGGATCGTAGCCGGCGACATCAGGATAGTCCGGTCCCATGGCGGAAATTCCGGCCCAAATTAGGTTCGGTTTGACCGCTTTCAAGGTTGCGTAATCGATCCCGAGCGATTTGTAGCGTGAAGGCACTGTGTTGCAGCAGAACACATCAACGTCGAGCGCGGTGATCAGCCGTCGTAAGATCTCTTGTCCGCGCGGGTGCTTGAGATTTAACGCGATCGCTTCCTTGCCGACATTGGGCGCGATGAAATAGCTGCGGCGATCGTCGTCTATCACTCGGCTACCGATGTAGCGATTAGGATCGCCCGGCAGCCCCTTATCCACGTTGGTCGCTTCAATTCGAATAACGCGCCAGCCGAGCTGGGCAAAGCGTAGCGTTGCCGATGGCAACGACAGCGCCTGCTCCATGCTTAGGACAGTGCGCGGCTTCATGCCGCGGCAATCCAGGTCGGCGGTTGCGAGTTAGATCGCAGCGCGCGGTAGACGTTCTCGGGAGTGAATGGAAGCGCTGTAATGCGCACGCCGGTAGCATTATAGATCGCATTGGCGACTGCAGCGGCCACGCAGATGGCAGGCGCCTCGCCGACACCCTTCGCCCCTTGCGGACCTTCGCCGTCCATCGTCTCGATGAACGAGATGTCGATCTCCGGGATCTCCGGTGCGGTCACCAGTTTGTAGTCGCGGAAATTCGGATTGCGCACGATCCCGTTCTCGACAATCAGATTTTCCGTTAGCGCATAGCCCTGGCCCATCACCACTCCGCCTTCGATTTGGCCCTCTATGCCGAGACGGTTGATGACGCGGCCAACGTCGTGCGCACCAGTCACTTTCAACACCTTGACGATGCCGGTATCTGTGTCGACTTCGATCTCGACAACCTGTGTCGCCCACGCATAAGCCGCCGACACGTCGCCGCGGAATTCTTTGTCCTGTTTCTGGCTCGGCGGCTCGTAGTAGTGAGTGGTCATCACCAACTCGGCCTTGTCGGAGAAGTGCAGCGAGCGGATCAGCTTGTCTATCTCGATCAACTTCTTGCCACTCGCCTTCTCGATCACACAGCCCGCGCGCAAATTGAGGGTGTCTGGTTCCACATTGAATTTGGCTGCAGCCGCAGCCAAAATCTTGGTTTTGGCCTTGCGCGCGGCACCGATAGCCGAGTTACCGGCGATAAATGTCGTGCGAGAGGCATGCACGCCGACATCCCAGGGCTTGATGTCGGTATCACTGTTGACAACGGTTACCGCCGATAACGGCAATCCTAGCTCCTCGCAGGCGAGCTGCGCCAACACCGTTTCCGAGCCTTGCCCGATTTCCGACGCCCCTGTGATCAACGTGACATGTGCGAAATCATCAATCTTGATGATGGTGCCACAGCCGTCGGATGGATAAATCTTGGCTCCACCGCCGACATGCAGCATTGAAGCCATGCCGACGCCACGCTTGATCGGGTTGCCGTTATTCCATTTCGAAATGCTCGTACGGAACTTCTCCTGGTAGTCGCTGTGCTCCGCCGCAGTTTTCAGGCAATCCTTGAAGCCGCAAGATTTGAAGTGCATACCCTGGGGCGTGACCTCGCCAGGCTCCTGCGCGTTGTCGAGACGAAACTCGAGCGGGTCTTTCCCAATCGCTTCGGCCAATTTGTCCATATGCGCTTCCACCGCGAAAGTGGCTTGCAAATTGCCGTACCCGCGGAAGGATCCGGCATAGGGATTGTTGGTGTAGATTGCGCGCGTGCGATACCGACAATTTGGCACGCGATAGAGCGACGAGATCGTCTGCATCATGACGAAGGGAGTGGTCGCACCCCACGAGGTATAGGCGCCGTTGTCGTGCACAGTCTCAACATCGCGGAAGGTCAACTTACCGTCCTTGTTGCAGCCGGACCTCATCTTCAGCAACACCGGCTGACGTGTCGGCGACGCCGCGAATTCCTCCTCGCGTGTGAACACCAGTTTGATGGGCCGGCGGGTGATTTTGGCAAGATAGATGGCGATCGGCTCGAACGGATAGATGTCGAGCTTCGAACCGAAACCGCCGCCGATCGGAGGTTGGATGATGCGAATACGTCCAGGATCCATGCCCATCAGTTCGGCGAATTCGCGCTTGTGCAGGAACGGGACCTGGGTGTTGGAATAGAGCAGGAGATTTTCTTGTGCGTCGAATTCGGCCAGAACGCCGGAGACGCCCATGCAGCAATGCGTCACGTAGTGAAGCCAGAAAACGTCTTCCACGACGGTATCGGAGTCGGCCTCTCCTTTTGCAATGTCGCCTTGACCATAGTCGAAAGTCATCGCGACGTTGTCTTTTGAGCCCTTGTGCACCACCTGCGGTTTGCCGTCGGGACCGGGAACGATCAAATCGTCGCCATGCACCAAGGTCGCACCAGGTTTGAGCGACTCTTCGGCCGTAGCCACGATCGGTAGCGGCTCGTACACAACCTTGATCAGCTTCAAGGCCGCGGCGGCGATCTCCTCGCTTTCGGCCGCGACCGCAGCGATCTCGTCGCGGGGACTGCGGACGCGATCAGTCTTGAGCGGCAGATGATCCTTGGCAACGCCGATTGGCCGTTGCCACGGCACGTCAGCGCCGGTGATCACCGCATGCACACCAGGCAACGCTCGTGCCGCACTGGTATCGATGGACACGATTTTTGCATGCACTTGGCTCGAGCGCAGAATTTTCGCGTGTAATTGCCCGGGCAGATTAATGTCGTGAACGTAGCGGGTCTTACCGCTGGCCTTCTCAGGCGCATCCATCTTCGGAATACGCTTACCGATGAGCGAGTCGTTCGTTTTCGTCTCCTCCGCGCCTGCCATAGGAAGCCTCCTAGCTCAACAGCGCCCCGGCATCAGCGATCGCTTCGACGATCTTCTTGTAACCGGTGCACCGACAAAGATTGCCTTCGATGCCGCGCCGGATTTGGTCCGGCGTCGGGTGTTGCGTCTTCCCCAACATATGCCAAGCCTGCACGACAATGCCTGGCGTACAGAAACCACACTGTACCGCGCCGCAGTTGACAAAGCTCTTTTTCAACGCCTCGGCGCGAGCATCCGTTGCCAGCCCTTCAATGGTTATGATTTCGCGGCCGTCGCAGTCGGCGGCAAACAACAAGCACGAAGTGAGCGATTGGCCATCGACGGTGATGGTGCAAGCACCGCATTCGCCCTCTCCACACCCATATTTGGTGCCGGTCAGTTGCAGTTCGTCGCGCAGCATCTCTAGCGCGCTCATGCCCGGTGTGACCTTAGCGCGCACGTTTACACCGTTGAGTTTGAAACTGATGTCAATACTTACCGACACGATCCAGCATCCTTCGCAAAACGTTGTGAACGAGTTCACGCCGGTACCAGGCCGATGCGCGGATGTCGGAAATCGGATTGATTTCCAACTCCGCCGCCGCCAACGCGGCCTCAATGGCGTCAACAAGTGGCTTGCCGTTCAGCGCCGCCTCGGTCTTGGGGGCTCGGATTGGGGTAGGCGCTAACGCACCGAACGCAACACGCACGTCTGTGAGCCGGTCACCGCTGCGGACCGCACCTAGGCCGATAGCAATCGTGGAAATATCCAACGCAGGGCGGGTGCCGAATTTGAAGTATTCGCTCACAAAGCCATTCGGCGGTAGCGGGACTTCGACAGCTGTCAGCAGTTCGCTCGGCTGCCGGTGAGTACGGCCAGGACCAACGAAGAATTCGGCCAGCGGCAGCGTGCGGGTCGCGACCGCAGCATCCTTCTTGCTCGCCAGCATCACGCGCGCATTGAACACGAGTAGCGGCACCAAGGTATCACCCGCCGGCGACGCATTGCAAATATTGCCCCCAATCGTTGCAGCGTTGCGCAGCTGGTCGCTAGCAAAGTGATCGGCTGATTCCCATAAGGCGCGGAAGCGCGACTTCACCATGGCACTGTCCAACAACTCGGTGATCGTGGTCAACGCGCCGAAACGAACAAAATTCTTCTCCTCGGTAATGCCGCGCAGCTCATCCATGCGCTGAATATTCATGAGCACGCGTTGAAAGCGCGCCTTACCGGTCTTACTCTGCGGCATCAGATCTGTGCCGCCGGCGAGGATAGTGACATCGCCCGCCCGCAGCAGTTCGAGCGCTTCGGCAAGCGAGCGCGGCGCCACATAGGTCTCGACCGCTGTGATATCGCTAACTGGCGCGGCCGGCGGTCGTTCAGTCGTTGTAACTTTCGCGTCCACTTTACGCTCCGTAGAACTTAGCTGCCGCTGCCACCGAAATTAGCCCATTACGCACTTCTTCTTTCAGCTTTGTGCGATTACGCAGTTTTGGATCACCGTAGCCGCCGCCGCCGCCCGCTTGCTGATGATAGATCGTGCCGCGCGGCACCCCGGTAATCAAATCCTTGTTGCGCGGGGTAACCACTTTGCCGTCCGGGTAAGTCAGGCGGATGAAGTTGAGTGTACCGTCGCCACCTCCGAACAACCCGAAGGCGGGCTCGAAATCGCCGTCGCCGAAGATTACAACCTGTGTGTCGTCGGAACCGATCTCAAAGATGGTCTCGACCCCGAGGCCGCCCCGCCATTGGCCGGGTCCGGCAGAGTCCGCCAGATATTCGTGCCGGATCAAACGGTGCGGCGTCTGCTGCTCGAACATCTCGTAGTCTTGGTCCAGCACCCCTCCCGAAGCATCGATCATGCCAATATGGTCGTACCCATCGGTGCCGCGTATAGCGCCCGATCCGCCCTTGAGACCCATGAAGCCGATATCGACGTATTTCTCCTTCTTTTGCGGATCGAGGCCGGTCGTCAACGAACACAACAAATTGTTCCAGCCGGCGGTCACCCGGTCGGGCATCACCGGCGCCAAGGCCCGTTGGATGGCCTCCGCATTCGGCGGACAGAGGTGATTACCGAACGTTGTCGCTTTGGGATAGCTGGCGTTGAGGATGGTGCCTTCCGGGATCACGATCTCGATCGGCGCCACCATCCCTTCATTGTGCGGGATATCCGGATTAACCATTTGCAGCAACGTCAGGATGGTCGCCGAGGCGCTAGATGTGAAGGTGCCGTTGACGAACCCATTGGTCTGCGCGTCGGTCTGCGAATAGTCGAACTTAATGCGTTTGCCATCGACATTGATTTTCACCCGGATAGTGAAGGTTGAACCTTCATGCCGGCCGTCATAATAGACGCGACCTTCACCTGAGTAAGTTCCGTCGGGAATGCTGGCGATCTCGCTTTCCATCATGCGTCGGGTTGCGTCGAACAACGCTTCTTTGTGCGTCTCGAAGCTCTTGCGCCCGTATTTCTCCAGAAGGGATAGCATTCGCCGTTCGCCCACACGGCAGGCGCCGATTTCCGCTTTCATGTCGTGTTGAACAATGTCGAAGCGGATATTGGCGAAGATCAGATCCCAAACGTCCTTGCGCAACTTGCCGCGGTCGTAGACCTTGACCGGCGGAATTCGCAAGGCCTCTTGCCAGACTTCGACCGCGTTTGGATTGTAGCCGCCCGCGACAGCTCCACCGATATCGGCTTGATGGCCTTTGACCGCGGTCCAGGCTGCTAACTTGTCCTCGAAAAAAATCGGCTTATAGACCGCGACGTCGTTATTTTGGTTACCGAACGAAAAGACATCGTTGTGGAAGATCACATCGCCCGGATGGATGTCGTCGCCGAAATAGTTGCAGATGTACTTACAGACAGGCGCCAATGAAAAGGCGAGGATCGGCAGATTTTCCGTCTGCTCGAGCATGCGCCCTTCGGCATCGTATAGACCAGTGACGTAGTCCTTCGCCTCGCACAGGATTGGCGAGCGAGTTGTGCGCTCCATGGAGATTGACATTTCGTCGGTGATCGAACGGAACATTCGCGCGTAGACGGACAGCAAAATGGGATCGACTTTCATGCCGGCACCTGTTCACGCTCAATGCAGTTGCGCACCAGATCATCACGGCCCTTGCGATACAGCACGAGCGAGCGATGGCGGTCCACCAGGCAGTCGAAGCTATCTGACACCAACACTGCTGTCGTCACCGTCTCGATCACGGCAGGGCCCACGATCTGGTTGCCATAGCGCAGGCGATGGCCGTCATAGATTTTGGCGGCCTTGAAGGAACTGCCTTCGGGTACGTAGATCATGCGGCTACCCTTCAGGGCGTGCTTGGCGTCGGTGTCGGTGTAACGCTCTGTGTTGTAATTCGGCCGCTCAGTCGCGCCGATCGCCTGCATCCGTATATTGATGATTTCGATCGGTGTTTTGTCGCCTTCCAGCGTGTAGCCGTACAACCGGTTATGCTCGGCATGGAAGGCGCGCTCAACCGCCGCGCAATCGCGGCTTTCGATCGCCCGGGCCGGAACCTCGAACGAAACCTCATGATACTGCTTTATGTAGCGGCAGTCGAAGCGAATGCGATAGCGCCGTTTCGCCGGAACGACTCGCTCTTCTTCCAGCATGCGGTCGCCTTCTTTCCTCATCTCGCCAAGGATGCCGGCAATGCGCGTCCAGTCGAGCGTCTCCAGTCGAGCGACGAAGGTGCGCACGAAATCGTGCTGCAATTCGGACAACAACATGCCGAATGCGCACAACACCGACGCAGAGGGTGGCACGATCTGCAGCGGGATTTCCAGTTCGTTGCAGATTTGGCAGGAATGCATCGGGCCGGCGCCACCAGCGGCAACAAAGACGAATTCGCGCGGATCAAAGCCCCGCTTGATCGTCACCTCACGCACGCCCTGCGCCATGTTGTTGCAGGCGATGCGGTACATGCCGGCCGCGGCATCTTCGACCGTGAGCCCCATCGGCTTGGCGATATGCTCGGAAATCGCCGCCCGCGCTGCCTCCACATCGAGCCGCATTTTGCCACCGGCGAAGTACTCGGGATCAAGGTAGCCAAGAACGAGATTGGCGTCGGTGGTGGTCGGCAGCTTACCGCCCTTGCCATAGCAGGCTGGGCCCGGGTCAGCCCCCGCACTCTGGGGGCCGACGCGCAGCAAACCGCCCTCGTCCAGCCAACCAATTGAACCGCCGCCAGCACCGATGGTGTGGATATCCAGCATTGGCAGCGCAATCTTGTGGCGCGCGATCTCGCCGTCGTTCACCGTCCCCGGCATGCCAATGGCTACTGAGGCTTCAAAGCTAGTGCCGCCCATATCGGTCGTGATGCAGCGATCGCTTCCAAGCGCCCGCGCGAAATGCAATCCCGCCGCCGGCCCACCGGCCGGTCCCGACAAGAGCGTGAGCGCCGCTTGCTTGCGTGCAAGTTGCGGCGAAATCACGCCGCCGTTCGATTGCATGATTAACAGCACACCGCGGAAGCCAGCTGAACTCAGGCGATTGACCAGCTGATCGAGATAGCGGTTGAGCTTCGGCCCAACATAGGAATTCAGCGCAGTTGTGCTCACGCGCTCGTAAAAGCGGATCGACGGCAGTAGATCGGTTGAAATGGTCAAATAAGCATCCGGGAGTTCGCGCCGCACAATCTCAGCCGCCGCCTGCTCGTGTGCCGGATTGGCGAATGCGTTCATGAAACAGATCGAGATCGCTTCCACCTTCTCCTGTTTGCACAGAGCAATCGTTTGGCGAATATCATCTAATGACAGTGGCTCGACTTCGGCGCCGTTGCGATCAAGCCGTCCGCCGATACTGCTGCGTAGATAGCGCGGCACTAACGGCATCACATTGGTGTAACGGTTGTCGTATTGGCGCTCGCGGATTCCTCGGCGCATCTCGAGGGCATCCCGCAATCCCTTAGTGGTCAGCAAGGCTGAACGCGCGCCGGTATGTGTGAGCGTGGCGTTGGTTGCCACCGTGGTGCCGTGTACGATGGTATCCACCGAGTTGACGAACGCTGAGAAGTCGGCCAGCGACCCCACCAGTTGCGCGATCTCCTGCAAGCCCGTAAGCACCGCAATCGAGGGATCTTGCGGCGTCGATAATACCTTGTGAATGAGCAAATGCGGTCCATGGCCGGCCACGATGAAATCCGTGAACGTTCCGCCGACGTCGATCCCGATCTTAAGGCCCATGGGCACCTACTGGTTTGTCACCAAAGCTCTGATCACGCGGCTGCCGTTGCGGTGAGCACCGCTCGTAATTCTTCCCGTTGAACCTTGCCGAGCGCCGTACGCGGTAAGTTGTCCATAAAACGCACCGCGCGTGGCAGTTTGTAGCGAGCAATGCGTCCCTCCAGGAGCGCGAGCACGTCAGCGGCGTTTAGCCGCGCATGAGGCTTAAGCACTACGGCCGCGACTACGGCTTCGCCCCACCGTGCATCCGGACAACCGACTACGCAGGCCTCGCCAATGGCTGCGTGCTCCATGAGGATATTCTCGATCTCGGCGGGGTAGATGTTCTCCCCGCCGGAGATGATCATGTCGCTCTTGCGCGTGACGACATACAGGTAGCCTTCGGCATCGAGATGGCCGATGTCGCCCGAATGATACCAGCCATCGCACAGGGCCATGGCGGTCGCCTCCGGGGCATTCCAATAGCGCAGCATAACGTTCGGACCGCGTACCAGGATTTCGCCATTCTCGCCGGGCGCGATGTCGCGCCCGTTGTCGTCGACTATACGCAATGCACAATATAGCGCCGGCAGACCGGCGGCCCCTGCTTTCCGCTTGGCGTCTTCACGGCGGACATAGGCTGCAATCGGGGCCGTTTCCGTCGAGCCATAAACTTGGATCAGCGGCACGCCACGTTCGTGCACAGTTTGCACAAACGATTCCGAGATAATTGTCGATCCCGTGCTCAACACTCGAAGACTGGATAGCTCGGCCTCGGACCAGCGCGGCAGCTTCATCATCGCCGTGAGCTGCGCGGGCACGAACACCGCGAGCGTGATGCGCTCACGCTCGATCGCCTCCAATGCGGCGACGGGATCGAACTTTGCGTGCAATATGACGGTTGCCCCAGCATGCAGCGCCGGAACGGTTTGAATGTTAAGCCCGCCGACGTGAAACATCGGTAGGGTCGTCAAAATCCGGTCGGTGCTGACCAAATCGTGCATATGCATGCTATTGACGGCGTTGTAGAACAGCGCGCCTTGGGTCAGTACCACGCCTTTCGGCAAACCGGTCGACCCAGAGGTGTAGCAGAGCAGCACGGGCGACTCATGCGCCGACGCGAACCTGAATAGGTCGGCAGCCGCCGGCATGACGCTGGCCCAACTCTTCCAACCAGCGGGCGTCGCATCGAGCGCCAACCATTGCACCGTCGGGAATTGCGTGCGCAGGGTCCGAGCATGCTCGATGAAACGGGACTCAACCAGCACCAACTGCGGCTTGGCATCCCTCAGTACGCGTGCGTGCTCTTCAACTGTCAGGCGCCAATTCATCGGCAGCAAGATCGCTCGCAAGCGGGCGCACGCAAACAGTAGTGCGAGCATTTCCGGATTGTTGAGACCGAGAAAAGCGACCACTTCGCCTTGCCTCACGCCGAGCGCCGTCAACCGGTTGCAGGCCTGCCGAATCCGCGCAAGGAGCGCCGCGTAGGTAAGCTCCTCGCCCTGAAAGCGGATCGCCGCCTTATCTGGCGTAAACGCGGCGTGCCGTTCGATGGGATAGGCGAGGTCCATCAACTCACCCTTGATCGCTGACCTGTAGTACGACTGACATAGCGCTGTCGCCGGCGGCGCAGCCTGTGAACAGCCCGTAACCGCCGCCACGCACGACCAATTCCTCGATCAGTTCGATAATCGCCCGAGTGCCCATTGGCGCCTGCGGATGGCCCCACACCAGGGAGCAGCCGTAATTGTTCATTCGATTGAGTGGCACACCGGTTTGGCGTGAGAACAACACGTCGTTCACGGCAAATGGATTGTGCGTCTTAATCGCATCGATCTTGTCTATTGTCAGGCCGGCCTGCTGGAGCGCGCAGCGCGCGGCCGGGATCGGTGCTTCCGGCATAAAGGCGAGTTCTGCCCGCGCCGAACCGAAGCCGTACAGGCGGATGCGGATTTTCGTATTTTGGCTGAGCTCGGCTGCCCGATCGGCCGCGGCAACGATAATGGCGGCATTGCCGTCTGCGGGGTGAGTCTGTCCGCCAAAGGTAACGCTGCCGCCTTGCACCACGGGCTTGAGCTTGGCGAGCCCATCGGCGGTGGAGAAATTGATGCCCTCGTCCGAGTTAAGCGTCGCGACGGTCTTGCGGAAGGACGCGTCCGGCACCGCGAATGGCAGCGACATGTAGCGCTTCTGGAATTTACAGTCGTCTTTGAGCGCATCACGATATTGCGCTTCGCGTTGCAGCACTACGTCGTGCTGCTCAGCGGTTGTGATCTGGTGCTTGACCGCTACATTCTCGGCCGTTTGGATCATTGCATGCTTGCCGAGGGGGTCATGGCTGAAATTTTCCATCACCCAATCTTCGCTCGTGCCGGTGCCACCGGGGCCTTTCGGATTGGGGTAGTAGATATGCGGCCCGTTCGATACGCGATCGCAATTGATCGCGAGCACACTTCGGCCATTGCCGGAGTCAATCTCCTCGGCTGCGGCGAGTAGCGAGCGCACGCCCGTGGCGCAGGCTTGCATGACAGTCGGCCCGCCGACGTGGGAAAGACCTGCCATTCCGGCGACCCAGGGCATGCCATAGAACGAATGCTTCTGCGGCACGGTAATGCCGAGTATGCCGAGCTCGATCGCCTCGCCTGGGATTCTCCGATTGGCCAGTTCCCCGCGTAACGTGTGCGCGGCGAATTGCAGCGAATTCAGATTGGCAAACGCGCCCTGCCAGCGCGCGAATGGCGTGCTCCAATAAACGCCATATGGGATCTCGGCCTTGTACGTCATTTGCTACTCTGTCCGCTTTGCTGTTCCAGCGCCTCCTGCAGGATACGTTTCGCTTCGTGTAGATGGTCACGCATGGCAACGGCAGCTTTGTCCGACTTTCCAGCGGCGAAGGCCGCGGTCAGCCTTTTGAGCCCCTTGAGCACCACGAGCCGAGTGCTCCTCCGTCCGAGTGTCAGCACGCGCAGATAGCGGACGTGGTCGGCATAGAGTTCGATTGCGCGCAGCAAGCGCCGGTTCGGCACCACTTCCAGCCAGGCATCGCGATAGCGATAGTTGGCGTCGCTGAACGCTTCGACATCTCCCGCCGCGTGCGCTTCCATCATGATGGCAAGCTGGTCACGGAGCGGTTGAAGTTGCTTCCGGCCGACAAGTCGTCCGGCCGCCTGGCGGATCGCTTCTGGCTCGAGCAGCATACGCAGTTCGTAGATGTCGTCGATGTCGGTGCGCGACAATGCCGGTAAAACAAAGCTGCGGCCGGAGGACGTCAGCAGGCCTTCGCTGGCAAGCCTGGCCAAGGCCTCGCGCACTGGTGTGCGCGAGACGCCGAGCTGCGCCGCTAGCGCCTCCTCCTGCATCGGCTCGCCACCAATGAACCGGCCAGAGACCAGATGGTCGCGCAAGGCAAAATAGGTGCGGTCGCTGAGGGAGCGGACCCGATCGAGCGTTTTCAGGGATGCCGGCATGTCAATTTTCTCGCCCGCCGAGACATCGAGTGTCTGTATCCTGTATACAAATGTGTCGTCAATAGTGGCCAAGCGTACATCCGCGTCATGACCGTTATTATTTGCGAAATCGCTTGGGCCGTGGCCGCCCGAGCAAATTCCGCTTCGGCGGCGCACCGATTACGCCACGCCGGCGCGACGCTGCCGGGCCTCCGGTGGCTCGACCTGTATGCTCCGGCAGCTGCAGCTGCCAATGATCCCTATGTGCAGGACGGCCCGGCACCCAGTTACCTGGCAATGTTTGCGTTTCCGTCGCTCGCTGATCTTGACCGGGCGGCAAACACGAAGACCTTTGCCAGCCTAGTGTCCAGCCTACCCGTCCTCACCTGCTCGGCGTTGCGTCACCTCGATTTTCCAACCGGCGACAGTACTACTCCGGCACCACTTACTGCCCCGTTTTCGTACGTCGTCCGCTATCACCGACCGGCGGAAGACGAGGCGGCTTTCGTCCGGAATTACCTCGCCGGACATCCGCCGCTGCTCGCCCGGCTACCCGGCATCCGCAACGTGATGTGCTATTTGCCCATGTCTTGGCGTCGCGCCGATGGCCCGTCGCCGGCCGACTATTTGATCGGTAACGAAGTGACGTTCAGCGACGCCGCATCTTTCGACGTCGCGATGGCCTCACCCATTCGATACGAACTGCGCGCCCACTATCACACTTTGCCGCGTTTCAGCGGCCATAACACCCATTTCCCCATGGATCGCGTTCGCTTGATTGGTTGAAGCTTACGCCACTTTGCGCCATAGCTTGGTCGGCTCCTCAAACCGACCATAGACGTCGACCAACGTGCAGGTGATTTCACCCACGGTGGCATAGGCTTTCACTGCCTGCATCAGCGCTGGCATGACATTACGACCGGCCCTTGCTTCGTCGCGCACCATTTCCAACGTCCGTTCGACCGCGTGATTGTCGCGCGCGGCTTTGGTCCCGCGCAGATTGGCGATCTGCTCGTTTGCCGCCATTTCCTCATAGGGATGCAGCTCGACATTCGGTTTTTCTTGTTCGCTGTCCTTGTAGCAATTCACCCCGACTTTACGCAGTGTGCCCATTTCTAGCGCAAGCTGGCGTTTGTAGGCGTATTCCGAAACACGTGCCTGGATTTTACCTTCGGCCACCGCTTTTACGATGCCGCCTTGCTCGTCGACCCAGCGCATCGCCTCAAGGATCTTTTCTTCCATCTGATTGGTGAGAGTCTCGATGTAGTAGGAACCGCCGAGCGGATCGACGGTATCGGCCAGACCAATCTCCTCAATCAGCAACTGCATGGTGCGCAGCGACAGCCGTTGCGCCTTCGGCGTCGGAATCGTATAGGCCTCGTCGTAGCAGCATAGCGCCATGGTCTGCGCGCCGCCTAACGCGGCGATCAGGGCGTAATAGGCGCCACGCATGATATTATTCTCGGGCTGCTCGATGGTGAGGCCAAAACCACCGCCGCCTGCGATCATGCGTAACCAGCCGGAAGATGGCTGCTTGGCACCGTATTGGTCGAGGATGATCTTTGCCCAATGTCGGCGCCCAGCGCGGAATTTCGCCACTTGTTCGAACAGATTTCCGAAAATGTTGAAATTAAATGACAGGCGGCCGGCAAATTCATCGATATCGAGGCCGCGCGCCAGTGCCGCATCGGTGTAGGCCTTGGCGATGCTGAAAGCATAGCCCATCTCCTCGGCCGGTGTCGCACCCGACTCGCGAATGTGGTAGCCGCACACGCTAACCGGACTGTATTTCGGCGCGACCTTGGCGCAGTACTCGATGGTATCCGCGACCAGCTTTACCGATGGACCAACTGGAAAGATCCAGGTACCACGCCCGATGAACTCTTTCAAAATGTCATTTTGCGCCGTGCCTCGCAGCCCAGCGATATCGTAACCGCGCTTTTCCGCCATGGCGAGATACATGGCGATCAGAATGGCAGCGCTGCCGTTAACCGTGAGCGACACAGTGATGGCGTCGAGATCGATGCCGTCGAAAGCAATTTCAAAATCGCGCAAGGTATCCACAGCCATACCGACGCGGCCGACCTCTCCCATGGCCTCCGGCGCGTCCGAATCGTAGCCACATTGCGTCGCCAGATCGAAGGCAACATTCAGCCCCGTCTGGCCATTGGCGATCAAATATTTGAAGCGGTTATTGGTGTCGGCGGCATTGGCGAAGCCGGTATATTGCCGCATGGTCCACGGCCGATGCCGATACATCAGTGGATGGATGCCTCGCGTGAACGGTGGTTCGCCTGGCCGGCTCAGATCCAAGGGCGCGGTAGCGGCAACGTCTTCGGCCGTATAGAGAGGCTTGATCTCGATGCCGCTCTCATTGACAACGCGGCGCATGCTTTCGTTAACGGCGCGGGGCTTACCTTGCCTGCTAGAAGGAGTACTCATCGCACGTTCTCCCGGATAAAGGACACGATGTCTTCGGTGCGGCTACCGGTCGGAAATACACCGCGATAGCCCAGCTGCTTCAGCACCATCCGATCGGATTCTGGAATATTACCGCCTACGATCCATAATTTATCGTGCAAACCGTCGTCAATCATCAGGTCGCGCAGTTTTCGGCACAGAGGAATGTGCGAACCGGATAGGATCGAAAGCCCGATAACGTCGACATTTTCTTTACGCGCCGCGCGCACGATCGCTTCCGGCGTCTGCCGCAACCCAGTGTAAGTAACATCGAAACCGGCATCTAGCAGCGCTTGCACGACAACTTTAGCGCCTACGTCATGGCCATCAAGGCCGGGCTTCGCCAGCAAAATTTTGATATTGCGTTCGCTCACTCCGACAACTCCTTGGCGATAATTAACTTTAATATTTCGCTTGTGCCGCCTCCGATCAACGTGAAACGCACATCACGCAAGTGGCGTTGCACCGGATATTCCATGCTGTAGCCGTAAGACGCCATGACGCGCGCAGCTTTATCGCAAATCTGCACCGCGGCCTCCGAGGCGAACAACTTGGCCATGGCCGCCTCCTTGTGGTGCGGTCGTTCGTTGTCCTTGAGCCACGCAGCATAATGAACGAGCCGGCGGGCGGCTTCGAGGTCGGTCGCCATTTCTGCCAGCTTAAGCTGGATCGCCTGATGGCGGTTGATCGGCTTGCCGAATTGCTGCCGCTCGCCGGCATAACGGACAGCTTCCTCCAGCGCACCACGCGCAGCGCCGAGCGCCAGCGAACCGGTGACGATGCGGATTTCCGCCAGCAGTACGCGCACCAGCGTTTCGCCGTCGCCCTCCTCTCGGCTTAGGCGATGGCTGTCAGGCACAAAGCAGTTGTCCAACGAGATTTCCGAGGTCGGGAGCGCCCATACGCCCATTTTCGGAATGGCTTTACCAATCTGTAGACCGTCGAAGGCCCGTTCGATTAGGAAAATCGTGAGTTTCCGGCTCTCCCCCGCGCGGGCGAAGACAGTGAAGAAATCCGCTACCGGCGCGGATGTGACCCACATTTTCTGGCCCTTGAGCCGATAGCCGCCGTCCACTTTCTGCGCCGATGTAGCGATGCCGCCGAGATCGCTGCCCGCATTCGGTTCGGTCATGCAGATAGCGCCGATCTTCTCGCCTCGCAGAGCCGGGATCAGCAAACGCTGGCGAATGTCGGCGTTGCCCAACATCTCCAGGAACTTAGTTCCCATCAGCGACTGCATGGTAACGCAGCCAGCCAGTGACATTGACCCGCGTGCGATTTCTTCCAGCGCCAGGCAGAGCGTCACCAGATCGACATCGAGGCCGCCGACCCCGGCTGGATAGCGCATGCCGAAGAATCCGAGCTTGCCCAATTCATCGAACAACTCGCGCGGAAAGACATGCGCTTCGTCGATTGCCGCAGCGTTTGGAATGATTCTCTCATCGCAGAAGCGCGCGAACGTTTGTTGGACCTGACGTTGCTCTGGACTGAGTTCAAAATCCATGATCGCCAATCGCCTGTATTGAACTCGTGAAAAAATTTTGGCCGTTGCGCACCCGTCGTGAAACTTTACGCAAAAGAGGTAACGCAAAAAATGAGATAACGCAAAAAGCGGAGCGGCGGTCAACTAAACCTAAATAAGCGAGCCGGCATTGGCCATGCCGCCGTCTATCGTGATGACTGTGCCGGTGGTGTAGCTGGAGCGATCAGATGCCAGCAAGACCACCATTGCGGCGATTTCTCCCACGGTACCGGCGCGTTGGAATGGAAATGGTTTTGTCAACTCGGTCCAGCGGTCGGGTGTGCCGAAACGGTCCACCGACTCCTTCTGCATCAAACTAACCAAGCGTTCGGTCGCGACCGGACCGGGATTGATGCCAACTACGCGTAAGCCGTCGCGGTGGCTCGCGCCGCCGAGCGCGCGCGTAAACGCCATCAGCGCCGCATTGCCAGTACTACCGCAGATATATCCGGCGTCGAGCCGCTCGCCGCCATTGCCGAGAATGTTGATGATCGTGCCTTTGCCGCGCGCCTTCATGAGAGCATAAAACGCGCGCGTCATGTTGATATAGCCGAACACCTTAAGATCCCAAGCGTTGCGCCAGCGCTTCTCGTCGATTTCATCCAGGCGGCCGCGTGGAATTGCACCCGCATTATTGATTAGAATGTCGACGTTGTCGCAGAGCCGGGCGAGCACGTCGACCGATTTGCTGTCGCTCAAATCAAGGGGAAAGATTATCGCATCGTCGCCGGAAGTCGCCTTGATCTCGTTTCGGACGGCCTCGAGACCGGCCGCACTGCGGGCGGTTAGCCTGACCCTCACGCCTTCCCGCGCTAATTCCAGCGAGATCGCCTTGCCGATGCCCTTCGATGCGCCGGTGATCAGGGCGGTACGTCCACGCAATCCGAGGTCCATCGAAAGACTCCAATCCCCGGCCAGGTTCACAAGCCTAGCTTATTGTCGATCTCAATCAGGCGCACCTTATTGCTCTCGCGGGGCAAAGTTTCCGGAGCCAGCCACTCGATCGTGGGGCTGAATCGCAGCTCCTCCCGGCAGCGCGCGACAATCTCACCGTCCAGTGCGGTCAATGCGGCTCCGCCGAACCCAGCGGCATGCTCAATGGCGAGCCGCAACGGCGGCTGCACCAGCGGCCCGGCCTTCGGTAGCCGAATACGGAAGTGGCCAGTGACCCGCGGTTGAAATGAGACAACCAGATTCTGGATCGCTTGCGGATACACGTTGGCGCCTTTGACGATCAGCATGTCGTCGGCGCGGCCCATGATCTTGAAACGGAGGCCCGGCCAGCCGGAGACGCAGGGCGAGGTCCAAACTTGGATGATGTCGCCGAGCGCGTAGCGCAGGAATGGTCCGCCTTCCCAATCGATGAAGGTGAACACCATTTCGCCGCTCGCGCCATCGTTAAGCGGGATTGAAGCCTTGGTCTGCGGATCGACAATCTCCAAGATGCAGTGATCTTCCGAGACGAAATACATGCCGCTGTATTGCTCAGGCGGCTCGTCGCGCGAGATTCCGTGGAAAGCATGTCCACCGCCGGTATGATCGAAGATCTTGGCACCAAAGCCATCGGCAAGCGCGCGCCGCACTTCGGGCATACCACCGCCCGGTTCGCCGGCGCAGAAAAACCAGTGTAAGCCCAACTCATGCGCCGGTTTGCCGGTGAGCTTAGGCGCTTCCTCGATCAAGTACTGCCCAAACGAAGGTGTGGCGATAATCGCCTTGGGGTGCAGCATCTCGATGTGCTCGAGCACTCGTCGCGTACCTCCTTCGATGCCGACGGGCACCACGCAGGCGCCGAGGTTTTGAATGCCCTGCGACAGCGGCAGGCCGCCTGTGAACATGCTCAGCGACAAGGCCTGCAGCATAATGTGACCGGGACGTATGCCGGCGCGCCAGTATTTGCGTGCGTGCATCTCGTTGATGACGGCAATGTCATGCGCCGTTACTGCGTAGAAGGTCGGCATGCCGGTGGTGCCCGACGTGCTATTGATCCGCACCACTTTGTTGATCGGCGCACAATTGATCAGCCGCAGCGGATCGCCATAACGCTCCAGGCCTTCGACCTGGGCGCGCCGGTGTTCGTCCTTGGTCATCAGCGGCAGCCGGGTGAAATCCTCAAACGACTGCACATCCGCTGGAACCGCGCCGACGGCGGCGAACTTACCGCGGTAGAACTCGGAATTGGTATAGTTGTAAGCGATTTGGCGCTTCAGCCGGTTAAGCTGCAAGGTGCGCAGCGCGTCGCGAGACATGCGCTCGACCGCCTCATTCCACAGCAACCTGTCGTGATCGCCGCTCACGACGCGTCCTAATTATCTCGGTCCAAAGCACAAACCTCGAACAATAAGCCGGTCGCCGCGTCGCGCTCGAAGAACGCCACTGTCCCATGCGCGCCGCGGCGTGGGAAGCCATGCTGTACGGTAAAGCCGACCGGCCGCAGTCGGGCCAGCGCATCTTCCACGTTGTCGACCACAATGGTGAGATGATTAAGACCGATTTGCTCGCCCATAACTCGCCGCGCGAATTCCGCAGGCCCGCTATAGGTTATCAATTCGATCTTGAGGTTTTCGGTTTGGAATTCGGCGATGTGTAGATCAACCTCCGGTAGATCGCGCCGGTGCGGTGCCTGCCCGAGCAAAGCGGACAACCGCGCCACCGCGGCGTCGAGATCGGGCACGATGATGCCAAGATGATCGATGCGCGGAAGTGTCATATGTGGTCGCTGCGAAGTTTCTTTGTTTGGGCGAGATTGGCCTCGAGCGTCAGTGGATCGATCGCCACGCCATAGTCCTCGCGCGCTCTGTCGACAGACACGTAGCCGTTGCGCACATCTGCGACCACCTGCTCGACCGGCCGCTCGCGCGGATCGCCATAGCCGCCACCGCCGCCGGCCCGTTGCCGTACCACCGAGCCGCGGGTAATGCCGCGCATGATCTCTTTCGATCGCGGCCGGCGCACGTCGCCTTGCGGATCGGTGACGCTAATCTCGTTAAGACTGCCCGGCCTGCCACCGAATATGCCGAAGCCGCGCGCTTCCTCGTCGACGCCATCGCCAAACACGATACCGGTGACGTCGTCACCGTCGATGCGAAATTCGGTGTCGACGCCGAGGCCGCCGCGCCAGCAGCCGGCACCGGCGGAGTCGGTGGCATATTCGTGTTGCAGCAGAAAATGCGGGTTTTGGATTTCGAACATCTCATAGTCTTGCGCCAGCAGACCGCCCCCACAATTGATCAGACCGATGTGGTCGTAACCGTCCGCATTAAGGGTGGCGCCGGAGCCGCCTTTGAGCGCCAGGAACAGAATATCGACATAGGGCCGTCGGTGACGTGGATCCATGCCCGTCACGGTCATTCCCAGCATGCGGTTCCAGCCGGCCGTCACCATCTGGGGGATGGCCTGAGCAAAGGCGCGAAGGATTGCGTCCGAAGTCGGGCCGGTGATCGAGTTGCCGAAGGTGGTGGCGGCTGGAAAACGCGCGTTTAAGAACGAGCCTTCGGGGTTCACGACCTTTAGTGGCCGCAGCAACCCGGCATTGTGCGGGACATCAGCATTGATCAGCATCAGAAAGGTCAGCAGTAGCGCCGAGGCAGTCGACGAATACGGCGCGTTGACAAAGCCTGGGGTTTGCGGTGAGGAGCCGGAGAAATCGAAGGTAATGTCGGACCCAGCGACCGTGACCGCGAGGTTGATCTTCATCTTAGAGCCCGGATTCACGCCATCATAAAACGCGATGCTCTTGCCCCGATAGATGCCATCCGGGATGGCTTCAATTTCCTTGCGCACCATGCGCTCGGTGCTGTCGTAGAGATAGTCAATGTGATCGAGGATCACCTGCACCCCGTGGCGCTCGACCAATTCCTTGAACCCGCGTTCGCCCACTAACGTACCGCCGATCTGCGCCTTGATATCCTCCTCGACAATGCGCAGCCGGATATTGGCGAAGATCATGTTCCAGACGTCCTTGCGCAGTTGCCCGCGCTCGTAGACTTTGACTGGTGGTATGCGTAGCGCTTCCTGCCAGACTTCGCGCGCCTCCGGATTATAACCGCCGCGCACAGCGCCGCCGATATCGGCTTGATGACCCTTACAAGCGGACCACGCAACCAGTCGGTCGCCATGAAATACCGGGCGAAACACGGCGACGTCGTTGTTCTGATTGCCGCCAGAGAACACATCATTGTGCAGAATGACGTCGCCCGGCGCTATATCGTCGTCGAAATAACGGATGACGTGCTCGCAGCTCGGCTGCAACGCGAAAGCAAGCACCGGGATATATTCGGTCTGCTCGAGCATGCGGCCTTTAGCATCATAAAGCCCAGTGGCGAAGTCGCGCGCCTCATTGAGGATAGGCGAGCGGGTTGTGCGCAGAAGCGTGAGTCCGATTTCCTCGGTGATCGATTTCAATCGGCGCTGGAGAACGGAAGCAAACACTGGGTCGATGGTCGGCGGCTTAGGTGTTTTCATGTGCGGCCCTCCGCAGTCAGCAAGCAGGTTCCAACGGTATCGACGGCAAGGGAAAAACTCTCCGGCAAGATTATGGTCGTATTCACCGCCTCGATCACAGCCGGACCTCGTAATTGGTTGCCGTGCCGCAGCTGATCACCGTCGAACACCGGGACCTCAAAAAATCCACCACGCTCCGGCAGATAGATCGGGCGCTCACCTTTTCGCGCCACCGATGCATCGGCTTCCACCCGTGGCTCAGCAGTTAGCGCTGGTTTCTGTACTATCCCGGTCGCAACCAACCGGATATTGACCAGCTCGACGGGCGTGCGTTCCTCACCAAGATCGTAGCCGTAAAGTCGGTTGTGCTCGCGATGGAAAATTTGTCGAATGCGCGCGTAGTCGGCGCAACGCATGACCGGCTCCGGCACGTTCACCGTGACCTCGTGATATTGGCCGGAGTAACGCAAGTCGAGTTGCATCGCAAAACGATGGTTCGCCTCGGCGATGCCCTCGTCCATCAACAACTTACCGGCCATTGCCGCCATGGCGTCGAGATGCGTTAGAACAACGGTATGGTCGAGGACCCTCGCATCGAGAACGCTGGTGTGACTGCGCACGAGATGATGTTTCAAATCGGAGCGCAACATGCCAGCGGCGCAAAAGATCGAGGCCTCACGCGGCACCAGAATGCGACGAATGCCGAGTTCGCGCGCGATCATGCAGACATGGATCGCGCCGGCGCCACCAGCACAAATTAGGGGGAATTCGCGCTGGTCGTAACCTTTCTGGATAGAAATCTCACGGATCGCCGAGGCCATATTCACATTCATGACCCGATACATGCCAGCGGCGGCGGTGCTCACATCCAAGCCGAGGGGCTTGGCGATATGTTCAGAGACGGTTTGGCGGGCCGCAGCGACATCGAGCCGAATGCGACCGCCAGCGAAGAACTCGGGATTAAGATAGCCGAGTAGCAAATTGGCATCGCTACAGGTTGGCTCGGAGCCGCCATACCCGTAGCAGGCCGGCCCTGGCTGGGCACCTGCGCTCTGTGGACCCATGTGTAGCAGGCCGCCGTCGTCGATCCAGGCGATTGAGCCGCCGCCAGCGCCGATGGTGATGATCTCCATGCTCGGCAGTGCTAGGGCCATACGCTCAACGCTGCCACAGGTGGTGACCGCGGGAACACCCTCCTTGACAAGCGCGGCATCAAAGCTGGTGCCGCCCATGTCCATAGTGATAAAGCTATTTTCACCGTGGACGGCCATGTAGGCGAGGCCGGCTATCGGCGCTGCCGCCGGCCCGGACAACAGCGTACTGGCGGCAAAGTCGGCGACTACGCCTGGCGCGCTGACGCCGCCATTCGATTGCATCACCAGCAACACGCCGCGATAGTCAGCGGCCGCAAACTTGCGCAGCAAATTGTCGAGATAACGGCTGAGGACCGGCCCAATGGCGGCGTTGAGCACCGTGGTGCTAACCCGCTCATAAAAGCGCACCTGCGGCAGCACGCGCGAAGATACGGAATAGTAGGCCTCGCCGAGCAGTTCCCGTAGCCGACGCGCCGCCCGTTCCTCATTCGCTTGGTTGGCATAGGAGTGCAGAAAACAAATAGCGACAGCTTCGACCTTAGCGGCACGCAAGGTGGCGGCCGCCGCATCGATGTCAGCGAGATCGAGGTCGGCTACGATCTGGCCGTCGGCATTGACTCTTTCGGTCACAGGCAGCCGCAAATGGCGCGGCACCAGCGGCGCTGGTGCATGGTATTTGTTGTCGTAGAGTTTCTCCCGCACGCCGCGCCGCATCTCCAACGCGTCGCGGAACCCGCGTGTTGTCACGAGCCCGGTGCGAGCGGTCTTTCTGGTCAATACTGCGTTGGTCGTCACCGTGGTGCCGTGCACAATGATATCAACGTGCGCGAGGAAACCCGGCAGGTCTTCACCCTGCTCCTGCGCTAGCTCCGTCAAGCCGTTCATTACCGCCACAGAAGGATCAGCAGGGGTCGACAGGACCTTGTTTATGCGATTGTTACCGTCGTGATCCATCACGAGGAAATCGGTGAAGGTACCGCCCACGTCGATGCCAATGCGCAACCTATTGGAACGGGTGCGCGTTGCTTTGTCCGGTCCGATAACTGACATGCTCGCGCTGCTTCGAAAATTAAGGGAACGGCCGTTTGCCAGCGAGATCGAATAAATTTTTATTCTATCACGTAGCTGCGACCGTGCACCGGTCCGGCGTACATGGAAGGTATTTGGCTCGACCGGCCAACGATCCGGCTGCGCCTTCAATCAATCATCAACCGCCGGAGCTCGAGCAAGTCCCAATTGTTTCAGCATCGCGATAAACGCCTTAAGGCGGTCCCGGCGATAATTTTCGATATCGATGTTGTCGTAGTTGAAAAAGCCACGCCCCGCACCAAGGCCGATGCGCCCTTCATTCATGTAGCGCTCAACGATCGCGGGCGCCGCATAGCGCTCGCTGCCGAGCGCCTGGGTAAGATAGCGGCTGGCGTAATACAAGATATCGCCGCCGCCCCAGTCGATAAATTCAAGCATGCCAAGCCCTGCGAAGCGAAATGCAAAACCGTATTTAATGGCTTTGTCGATTTCTTCGGCGCTGGCAACGCCCTCCTCCACCATGCGGGCCGCCTCGTTCATGGCGAGCGCCTGGATGCGCGGAACAATATATCCCGGCCGCGGCGCGCAGATGACCGGCACCTTGCCGATCCGTTCGAGCAGCGACTTCATCCGCGCCGTGACGCTAGGGTCAGTGCGCGTCCCGGGCGACACCTCCACCAGAGGCACAAGATAAGCCGGGTTGAGCCAGTGTGCGTTGAGGAACCGTTCGGGATAGACGACGCTCGGGGCTAAATCATCGACCATCATAGTCGACGTGGTGGAAGCGATGATCGGCCGTGGGCCGGCAAGTGCCGAGGCGCGGGCCAGCGCGTAACGTTTGACGTCGATGACCTCGGGAAGGCCTTCGAAGATCACGGCCGCGGAGGAAAGTTCTTGTTGTACTGCGGCCTCCGGCAGAATCTTAACCCGCCTACTCAACCGTTCGGCCTGTTTTTCGTCAAACAGCCCTAAGGCCGCAAGACTGGTGAGCGTGTCGCTCACCTCCGCCAGGGTATCGGTCGCCAGTTGAGCGAAGGCCGTCGCGTCACGCACCTTGAAATCGATGATTGAAACTTGATGACCAGCATAGGCGAAGACAACCGCGATGCCGCGGCCCATGCGCCCAGCGCCGAGGCATGCAATAGGCGGACGGGCGTTCACCGCGACCTCATTGGAAACCCTCGCGCAACAACCGTTGCAAGGCGTGGCGATCCAGGTGTCCCAATCCCAGGCCTGTCAGTGTGCGTCCGGTTTGCAGAAAATCTTCGTTGCAGATCGCGCTGCCGATGTTGCAAAACGCCCGCGCCAGTGGGGTTGGCACCTTCGCTAATTCCCCGACCGAAATGATGAAGGAAAGACCGATTCGTACGTCCTCCAGCATGTACCGATGTTGCGTGAGCACGATGCGTTCGCGCCAGTCGCCGGAGTCGGTGAGTCGATCGTGCGAGCCGCGGCCATACATCCATTCCTCGCCCGACTTTGCATAATGGTTGGCGAGTGGGAAGTGCGGCGCGCCGTAACCGAGCGCTTCTCGCACGGCAATACGTTCGGCATCGAGCCGGTCGGTGACGCGGCGGATAGCGGGCTGCGTCCCTTCTTTGTGAATATCCCAACGCTCAAAATGCTCGATCGGCCCGGCATTCATCGTGATCAGTGGCGGATGAATGATGGGTCCCGCATTCATCAGAGCGCCGGACAGAGCGTCACCGCAATCTTCAATTACGCCTGGGAATGCTCTTGCAATAACGGCGAGCGCATGCGCCTTCGACCTGACCGGAAAAGTACCGGTCGGCAGCCGCTTAGCACGCACGGTGATCGCGACTTCGAACGGCCCGTGCTTCCGCGTCAGCCAGGGCAGCGTACCAGTCTCGGCGAACGCCACGTCGGCGCGGTTGCCGGCTGCGCGTAACGCTTGCGCAAACAGCATGGAGCCGAAGGTACCTGGCGGCAGAAACACGACTTGTCCGACGATTAGGTGCGGTGCCAACTGTTTCGCGATGTCGGCTTGTGCGGCGGCGGGGGCTGGACAAACGATCAGCTCGGCACCACGTACGGCCTCAGCAATATCGGACGTCACCAGCGCCGGTGCGATCTCGTGACGGCCTTTGAAATCCTTGATGACAATCTTGTTGGCGACGGCATGATGGGCCGTGACGGCTTTTTTATCGCGACGCCACAGTCGCACGTCGTGCCCAGCTAACGCGAGATCGCCCGCTGCCGCAAATGAGCCGTTGCCTCCTCCAAGAACGGCAATGTGCATCGTGCGATCAACACACAGGATCGGCAGGCATTTGCCGAAGGGAAATTCTATCGATTTTCTCGATCGATGTACGTGGCAAGGCGCTCAGCAGGCAAATACTCGCGGGTACTTTGTAGTGCGCCAAATTGTTTTTGCAGTGGCAAATCAAATCATCGACCCCGGCGAGCGCGCCATCCTTCAAGACGACATAGGCGCGAACGACCTCGCCATAATAGGTATCGGCCATACCTACAACTGCCACCTCTTTAACATCAGGGTGAGCCGACAATACGTCCTCGACCTCGCGCGGGTAAACATTGTAGCCCCCGACAATAACCATGTCCTTTTTGCGATCGCGAATATAAAGGTACCCATCATCGTCGAGTTCGCCGATGTCGCCGGTATAGAGCCAACCATTGCGCAATGCCCGGATATTTTCCTCGGCCCTGTTGCGATAACCGAGCATAATTTGCGGCCCGCGCGCACGAATCTCGCCACGTTGTCGAACACCGAGCACGTTCCTTCCAGTTTCAACGTCGACAATTTCGATTTGTGTCAATGGCAAGGCAGCCCCAACCGAACCGATCTTTAACGGTCCACCGTCACGCGCATAGGTCAGAACCGGCCCCGCTTCCGATTGACCATAACCTTCAAGCAGCAGACTGCCCGTCCGCTCGCGCCAGCGATGCAACGTTTCGGCAGGTAACGGAGCAGCACCTGAGTAGCAATTTCGCAACGAAGTGAGATCCGTCGACACAAATCTTTCGTTATTCATGAGGCCGATGAATACCGTCGGTCCAGCGGGAAGACGCGTGATGTGCTCTTTCGCGATCAGATCGAATACCGCATCTGGCGAATACCGAGGCAAAATGATGAGCGCGCCCCGGCAATATGCGGCTAAGTGCAAACACATCGCTTGGGCGAATACATGGAACAGCGGCATGACGCAAAGGATGCGCTCATCATCGCCATGAGTCGGCAAAGCCGCTTCGCGTTGACTGATGTTAATTGCCATCTGCTCATGGGTAATATTGACACCCTTCGGCAGCCCCGTGGTTCCGCCCGTGTATTGCAAATTTGCCAAGTCGTCTGGCCGCGGCAAAGGTCGGGGTAAATCTTGGTTGGCGTCATCTTTCCAAATTTCGAGTCTGCGGCTGGCCGCTCCATCAAGACGCACGGCATAACGGATACCTAACGAAACAATAAGCGGCTCGATGGTCGCGGCGACTTTATCGTCGTAGACAATCGCGCTCGGGCTCGCATCGGATAAGATGTGCGCCAATTCGCGCGTCGTGTAAGCTGGATTGATCGGCACTGCTTGGGCGCCTGCCGCGTGTACGCCAAACATAGCAATCGGCAAATCAAGCGAGTTGCCGCATACCAAAGCCACTCGTGCACCATGATGGCCCTGCTGGATCAATTCGCCGGCAAAACCTGCAACACAGCGCAAGTATTGCGAATAGGAGAGTCGTCGCTCGCCGCATACAAGCGCGGTGGCGCTTGGCGAACGCCTCGCCGCGTCCGCCAGCATGTGAACCACGGTCGTAAAGATGTGGGGCAATCCGTTGGCGCCGGAGTCAAGATTTGTCATCGGCTGACATCTATCATCGCTAATCGAATATTTTCGGCTGCGAGCCATCGGCCATTGTATCTTATAAGAGGACTTCCGATGCGACGATAAGGGGGCCACCACGTAAAACAGCGTTCTGGGTCGGATGGGATTTGCGGAAAGGGGCAGTGCATGCGGTTTTCGATCCGCCACGAGACGCTCTACCGTTACAGCGGGCCGGTTGGGCTCGCGCCGCACATCTTGCGGCTCAATCCGCGCACAGAGGGCGCCCGGGTTTTTGCCGCCAGTCTCACGATCGACCCGGTCCCGGTCGCGCGGTGGGACACGACCGACCGCTTCGGCAATCGCGTCACCCACGTGCGCTTCGAGGGTGTCTCCGACGTCCTGCGCGTTGAAAGCTCCTGCGAACTAGATGTTGCCGCGGCCGCGCCGCTGCGCGACCCCGGTCTACCCCGGCTGCCGTGGCCGGCGGACTCGAACGACGGCCTGGCCGACTACCGCGACGAGGACGGACCAGAACCTGCTGTGAAAGACTTTACCGAGGCGCTCGCACGGGAGAGCGGCTGGGCGGCGTTGTCATTCCTTGAAACCTTGAATCGCACGCTGTTTACCCGCTTCGACCGACACATCCGGATCGAGGGAGCAGCCCACAGCCCAGCGCACACGCTCACCGTCGGCCGCGGCGCTTGCCGTGACCTCACCGTGCTGTTCATATCCGCCTGTCGCAGCCTCGGCATCGCCGCGCGCTTCGTGAGCGGCTATCAGGCTCATGCCGAATCGCAAGACGGGCGGCGCCACCTGCACGCTTGGCCGGAAGTTTTTCTGCCGGGTCGAGGGTGGCTCGGCTTTGATGTCACCCATGGCACCGTCGTCAACGATGGCCACGTGGCCCTGTGCGCGGCCCCGGAGCAGTCCGCCACCATGCCGATCGAAGGCGGCTTTTTCGGTGACGGAATTACTGCCGCACTTGATTATCACGTGCAGATTGCGAGCTGGTGACGATTTCCCACCGCCAATCCGCGTGCCGGCCACCTTGCAAATTGCTGAAACAATGTAAGCTGTAGCTTCTCAGCAGCTACGGCCTAGCTTCCAAAAAAATTCAGCGCCAAGAATCCGGGCCGTGCTTCGGCCCATTCACTTGTGCGCCACCGTGTGATTATTTCAGCGACCGTGTTGAGCTACGCATACCGATTTGGCCGCAACGCCGGCACTTTGTGGTTGTGCTCACCGGTACCGGATGCGTGACTAGATTGTTTGGTACCGCGGCGCCGACCTTTAGCCAATTTGGTACACTCTGACTTGTCTTCGACCGACAAGTCACCTTTTCATCCCACCCACTTCAACAACCAGACATGTGCGGTTAATTCGGAGGCGCACTCTCCGTCTTGTCGGCGGACGGATTCGTCACGCCAGCAAGCTGTTCTTCCATTTCAGCAAGGTGAAGAAGCATCCGCTCCAGCTGCTCGCACCTGTGGCGGCTTTCCTCGTCGTGAGTTCGCTTTGCCAAAAGGGCGGCACCTGCGGCTTGCCTTCTAAGGAGCTTTGCAGAAGCCATATCTTTGCCTCCCAATGCCCCGGCATCACATTGCAACAGACTTCTACTTTGCAATGCAACAACAATGAGTCACCGCTGCACAATAATTTTCGATTGTTACGTTGCATCAAAAAACGGCAAACCCGCTTGCCGATGGGTCAATTAGACAACCAGGTTAGACATTAGATTAATTTGTGCACAGAGATGGATCAGTAGACGCCCTTGATCAGCCTAGAGTTTAATCAGTCTGCTTAAGACAAAGACAAGCAATAAGATACCGCAAACCAGATCGCGGTGAAACGACAGCGTCCCGCTCGTGCGGATTGAAGAGCAGCAACCGCTTCTGACTCAGGGAAGCCATCATTCGGGTTGCCCAAGAATGCGGAAGACTTCTTCAAGTTGTGGGCTCATCGGGAGGTTTAGCCTTTCCCCGGTCGGTAGCCGGCGCAAGAACCACTTGTTGTAAAGCTCAGCAAGTCGCCGCTCGCCCGCCATGCGGGCGAAAGCGCGATCAACAATCGCGGCAAAGCCCGGATCGTCACGGCGATAGACCAGACCGTAGGGATCGTAGGACAAATATTCGCCAACGACCTTCATGTCGGCAGCACGGGTGTCGGTCGCCATGAACCCGTAAAGCAGCACGTCGTCGGTGGCAAAGGCATCCACCTTTCCGGACGCCAGCATGTCCATCGACTGTGCGTGATCTGGCGCAGTGACAATTTTAATATTGAGGTTCTGCTTGTTCGAGAGCGTGCGCAGAGCCATTTCGTTGGTGGTGCCTGCGGTGACCACCGCGGTTTTACCGGAAAGATCGCGATAGGAGGCGATGGTTGAGGCTTTCGGAACCATCAGCTTGGTGCCGGAGACGAAAAAAATCGGCGAGAATGCGACCTCCTTGCGACGCTGCAGGTTGCCCGTAGTGGAGCCACATTCGAGGTCAATTTCTCCCGAAGCTACTTTCTGCAGGCGGTTCGCTGGCGTAAGCGGTGCAAAAACAATTTTGATGTCCATGCCATCGAGTTCGGTCGAGACTTCTTCAACAATTTCACGGCAGATATCGATCGAATACCCGATCGGTTGCTGTCTTTTGTTCAGATAAGAAAATGGCAACGAGCTTTCGCGATAGCCAAGGGTAATCGCTCCAGTATCTTTCACCTTTTTCAGCGTGCCCGAGAGAGCTCCCACGTTCGCGCTTTCCTGGGCGCCGGCGCACACGACAAGGAAAAGTCCGAGCACAATGCCGCCAATAAACGTAGAGCAAGTCTCGTGCACGCACATCACGCGGCCGCTGGATCAATCACCACGATTGTTTCGCGTGGATCCACTTTCTCTCCCTCCCATTTTGCCACCACAGCAGTTGCGAGCGTGTTGCCGATGACATTAGTTGCAGAACGGCCCATATCGAGGAACTGATCGATTCCGATGATCAGCAACAAGCCCGCCTCGGGAATATTAAAACTCGACAACGTTGCAGCGATGACGACCAGTGAGGCCCGTGGAACGCCAGCCATGCCTTTGCTGGTGAGCATGAGGAGGAGCAGCATCGTAATCTGCTGGCCGAACGGCAATGTGATATTGTAAGCCTGCGCAATGAATAAAGTTGCGAAGGTGCAATACATCATCGAGCCGTCGAGATTGAACGAGTAGCCCATGGGCAGCACGAAACTAATGATTCTCTTGCTGATCGGAAACTTCTCGAGCTGTTCCATGGTCTTCGGATAGGCCGCCTCGCTGCTCGCGGTGGAAAAAGCCAGCAGGAACGGCTCACGAACCAGATTGACTAGGCGGAAGGCGTGAGGGCCGAAAATCAGGAACCCGACGGCGATCAGCAGGCACCAGAGTACGACGAGGCCAAAATAGAATTCGACGATGAACTTTCCGTAGGTCACCAAGATGCCAAGGCCTTGCGTCGTCACGATTGCGGCCATTGAGGCGAAGACCGCGATCGGTGCGAGCTTCATGACGTAACCGGTGATAGTGAGAATGGCGTGTGATAACTCTTCGATGCCCTCTACGAGCTTGCGCGCACGCGCGCCGAGCGCAGCACAAGCAACTCCGAAGAATAGCGAGAAGACGACAATCTGAAGTATCTCATTGGTCGCCATCGCTTCGACGATCGAGCGCGGAACAAGATGTGCGACGAATTCCTTCATCGATAGCGATGCGACCTTTAGATTAGTCGAGGCTTGGGCATCAGGCAGAGGCAGGTTGAGATTGTCGCCCGGTCGCAGGATGTTAACCAAGAGCATGCCGAGCAGCAGCGACACGAGAGAGGCGGCTATGAACCAGATCATTGCTTTCGCGCCGATGCGACCGACAGCCTTGGTGTCGCCCATGTGAGCGACGCCTACCACAAGTGTTGAGAATACCAGCGGCGCGATGATCATCTTGATCAATCGCAGGAAAATGTCTGTGAGCAGCGAGATGTATTCTGCAATAGTCCTTGCGGTCGTCGGATCGGGCCAGAGGATATGACAGGCGTACCCGACCAGAATGCCAAGCACCATCCCTATCAGAATTATTGTAGTCAGCGTTGAACGCATTGGCCCCTCCCAATGGTCAGAGACTAATAGCTTAGCAGAAATCCAGGCCTGTCCATCGCGACCGATGCGGCGGGACCAGAGTTAACTCCCGCCAGCCATTAACGCTTCATTCTCCCCACGCCGGCGCGCTCGGCAATTTCTTCCCACATGGGAATTTCGCGTTTGATGCGTGCGCGTAGACCATCGGGCCCTTCGTACCGCACAGAAAAGCCGGCCTTCATTAAGTCAGCCTGAACGTTCGAGTTTTGCAGGATCATCCGGGTTGCCTGCGTGAGCCTTTCAATGATCGGTGCCGGCGTCCCTGCTGGAGCAAAAAACATGACCGAAGTCTCCGTCACCACGCCTGGAACCCCAGCCTCCGCCATTGTAGGTACATCGGGCAACTCGACCCACCGTTCGCTACCAGTTTGCGCCAAACATTTGATCGCGTCGGAGCGTAATTGCTCCATCAGTCCGCCAATACCAACAATTGCGATATCCGTGCCGCCGGAAAGCATAGCTCTCAATGCCGGCCCGGATCCGTCAAACGGAATATGCCTGATGTCGATACTGGCGCGCCGCTTAAGAAACTCCATCGCAAAATGCGAGGAACTTCCCACTCCCGGAGAAGCATAAGTAAGGGCGCCCGGATTAGCCTTTGCCTTAGCAATGAGATCCGCAAGGCTACCGATCCCAGAAGCTCTCCGGGTAACGATCACGCTGGGCGTAGTTCCCAAATAGGCGATCGGCGCAAAATCCTTAATTGGATCGTAGGAAAACTTAGAGAAGTTTGAATTCATCACTGGCGTGATCAGAGCCGCATTTGTCGTGACGAGTAGCGTGTAACCGTTCGCCGCAGTACGCACAGCGGCGCTCATGCCATTTGTTCCGACTGCGCCGACACGGTTCTCAACAATGACATTCTGACCCAGCCTCTGCCCAAGCTGCGTTGCCAATAGCCGCCCCAGAAGATCTGTGGCTCCGCCGCGGGCGAACGGCACAATAATTTTGACGGTGCGTTCGGGCCACTCAGCGTAGGCCTCGCAACTGAGAAATGAAATCATTAGTGCCAAAGCGGCCAGTGAACCCGCAATCAATCTCACGATTTGTGCTAATTTGCGCACGGTTCACCGGGGAGTATCCGAGGGAACGCAGGAATATAGACCAGTCGCGTGCAGATTTCGACAGCTACGGGCCTGGGGGAACTTGTATCTAATGTAATTTAATAAGGCTGCATTCTCCCTTCAGGGGCTGGGCCCCGCTTGGTTTCCGCAGGCGC
>Ga0207859_1000003_pt1 | contig 36653 bp, 35 predicted proteins | sample LuqExpMetageno25_FD_187783 | JGI IMG/M metagenome (GOLD analysis project Ga0207859, IMG submission 187783) | Tropical forest soil microbial communities from Luquillo Experimental Forest, Puerto Rico - Sample 25 (SPAdes) | ecosystem: Environmental > Terrestrial > Soil > Tropical forest ...
TCAAGCACGGCCTGCCCCGACCGGATAGCCTCTATCTTTTCGACCAACCGGCTCTAAATTGGCGCCCCCGGAACTTTGCAGGCTGCGACCAAGGAGCTCGTGCGCATGGTAAGGGCCGCTATTCTCGACGATTACCAAAACGTCGCGCTGAAATTCGCCGACTGGTCGGCAATCGCCAAAGACGTCCAGGTGAAGGTGTTCAATGCCCCACTCGGTGACGACAACGCCGTCATCAAGACGCTGCAGGGCTTCGCCATCGTCAACATGATGCGCGAGCGCACCCCCTTCAACCGCAAGGTCATCGAGGGCCTGCCGGACCTGAAGCTCCTAATCACTACCGGCGCCCGCAACAACTCCATCGACCTGAAAGCCTGTGCCGAGTTCGGCGTCACGGTTTGCGGTACCGCCGGCTTCGGCAACCCGACCGCCGCCATCGCGGTCGGTCTGATGCTCGAGCTCACCCGCCATATCGGCTTCGAGAATGCGCGCATGAAGGCCGGCGCGCCCTGGCAGGTGACCGTCGGTCATGACTTGGACGGCAAGACGCTCGGCGTCCTTGGGCTTGGCAAGCTGGGCCAGCGCGTCGCAGGCGTCGCCAAGTCACTGGGCATGAAAGTCATCGCTTGGAGCCAGAACCTGACGCCGGAAAAGGCTAAGGAAAGCGGCACTGAGTACGTCTCCAAGGAGGACCTATTCCGCAATGCCGACGTCATAAGCATCCACGTGGTGCTTAGCGACCGCACGCGCGGCTTGGTCAGGGCGAAAGATCTCGGCCTGATGAAGAAGACCGCCTATCTGATCAATACCTCGCGCGGTCCGATCGTCGAGGAGAAGGCGCTGATCGCGGCGCTCAATTCTAAGTCGATCGCCGGCGCCGGCCTCGACGTGTTCGACATCGAGCCGCTACCGACCGATCATCCGTTCCGCAAGATGGACAATGTCGTGCTCACGCCGCACCTCGGCTATGTCAGCGAGGAGAATTACCGCACCTTCTATAGCGGCGTGGTCGAGGACATCCGCGCCTGGCTCGACGGCAAGCCGGTGCGCATGCTGACGGCGAAATAATTCAGAGCCCGAGGAGTTTCGTCGCGTTGTTATAGGCGACATCGGTGCGCACTCCCTCGTCGAGCGCCACTTCGTCGATGAACTCGCAGCCCGGCCAGTCGAACGGGTAGTCGGCGGAGAACATCACATGATCGCGCCCGAGTGCGTCAAGCGAACAGCGCATCGGCGGTAGATCATACATGCCGGAGGTCGTCACCCAGACATTCTCCTTCAGGTATTGCGACGGCGGCTTCGGCAAATTCCAGCCGTAGGGCGCCGAGCGGCTGTCGAAGCGCCAGAGCTGAAACGGCAGCGTCTCGCCGAGATGGCCGAGCACCAGCTTGGCCTTCGGGTAGCGATGGAAAACGCCGCCGCAGACGATGCGCAGTGCATGGGAGCCGGTCTCCACGCCCCAGCCCCACATCGGCCGCGCCAGCACGTTGTAGCCAGCAATTGCCGGCAGCGGCGCCACCGGGTCGGCGGGATGCAGATAGATGACCGTGCCTAACGCGGCTGCGCGCTCCCAGAAAACATCGTAAGGGCGGTCGTCGAGATATTTGCCGTTGGTATGGCCGTTGATCATCGCGCCGCAGAATTTGAGCTCTCGCACGCAGCGCTCAAGCTCGTCCGCAGCGGCCTTAGCATCCTGCATGGCAAGATGGGCGAAGCCGGAATAGCGATCCGGCCGCTTGTGTACTTCCTCGGCCAGGAAATCGTTCGACGCGCGCGCCGCCTTTACCGCTTTTGCGGTATCGCGCTCCGCCTGCACGCCCGGACCAGCGACCGCCAGCACGGCGCGCGCGATGCCGGTCTTGTCCATCATCGCCAGCCTCTGTTCGCCGAAATCGGTAAGCGTCCCATGCAGCTGCGCCTTTTTCGGTGGCGCGACGTCCACCATGGTCGGATGCCAGTAGGGCTCGGTGGCGGGATCGAGGAAATGCTCTTCGAGTGCGATCTTCGTGACCATGGCGTGTCCTTAGGTGCCGGCAGCGGCTAGATCGTTTTTCGTTGTTGCCTGTACCGCATTTTGGGCTAACGTGTACCAGCATGCAAGGCGGTCGCGCCGCGTCAATACGAGTGCTCACCGATGAACCGCCACGTCACCAACGACAAGAGCCAGGTGCAAGTTATCGCGCGCGCCGCCACTATCCTGCGCGCGCTGGAAGACGAGAACATAGGCCTAAGTCTCGGGCAAATCGCACAGCGCGTTCAACTGGCGCGCTCGACGGTGCAGCGCATCGTCGCCGCGCTGGAAACCGAGAAGTTGGTGATTGCGGCAACCCCTAACGGCCGCGTGCGGCTCGGCCCCACAATCACACGGCTCGCCGCCTCGGTACGCAGTGATTTCATCGCGCTGGCGCGACCTTACCTCGAACGCCTGTCGGAAGAACTGCACGAGACTGTCGACCTTTCGACGGTAAAGAAGGATCATCTGGTGTTCATCGACCAGGTGATCGGCCCGCAGCGGCTGCGCACGGTGTCAGCGGTGGGCGAGACTTTCCCACTGTACTGCACCGCCAACGGCAAGGCCTATCTGGCTCAATTGAGCGATGCCGGCGTCGAGGCGCTGATCGGCCGCTCCTACGAGCCACGCACGGCGAAGACGCTCACCCGCATCGACGCGTTGCTCGCCGACCTGAAGGCTGCGCGCCGGCAGGGCGCAGCTTTCGACCGTGAGGAACACACGCTCGGCATCTGCGCGGTAGGCGTTGCCATGCAGGACCCACTCGGCAATGCCGTCGCCATTTCGGTGCCGGTGCCAACGCAGCGCTTCCTCGACCGGCAGGCGCTGATCGCCGAACGCCTCCTCGCCACCAAGCGCGCCATGGAGACACACATGAATTCCGCCGCCTGACGGCGGCAACACAACGCAAACCTAGAAACGCAAAAGGGAGGTAGCCGTGGCCAAGAGAATTCGCGGCGTAATGTTTGAGGAGAACCTAAAGAACAGCATGGGGCTGGAGTTCTACAACCTGTCCCATCGCTTCGGATATCAGTCCCCGAACTGGCCCTATTTCGAGGACGTCAAGATCGAGCGCCTCCACTACATGGCCAAGTCGGGCGTACTGTCGCAGCGCATCACCACCTCGATGCACAACACCACGCATATAGACGCGCCGGCGCACGTCGTGCAGGGCACGCCCTTCATCGACGAGGTCCCGCTGCCGCATTTCTTCGGCACCGGCATTGTAGTGTCCATCCCGAAGAACAAGTGGGAGCCTATAACCGGCGATGATCTCGAAAAAGCCTGCGGCAAGATCGTGCGCCCACGCGACGTAGTCATTGTCAATACCGGTTGGCATAAGTTCTACGAGGACAGCGAGGATTATTTCTGCCGCGCGCCCGGCTTTGTTCCGTCCGCCGGCGAATGGTTCGTCAAGAAGAAGGTCAAGGTAGTCGGCCACGACACGCAAGCCAACGACCATCCGCTCGCAACCGCAATCGGCCCGCAGCGCAACGGCCCGCTGCACCCGCACCTCGCCGACGAATATCGCGAATGGTCGGGCGGGCACGACTGGAAGGACGATTTCCCAGAATGGGAACCGGTACACCGCATGCTATTCAACAACGGCATACTCGGCATCGAGAACATCGGCGGCGACATCGACAAGGTCACAGGGCGACGCTGCACCTTCGCCTATTTTCCCTGGAACTGGGAACGCGGCGACGGCTGCATTGTGCGTCTGGTCGCCATCATCGACCCAGAAGGCAAATATCGCATCGAGCGCGGGAGGAAATTCTGATGATCGTCCGCAAACTCAACGAGGCGAAGCATTATGAAGCACCGAACCATCGCAAATCTGAGTCTCTGCGCATCTACGGCGCGGAGATGGGCGGCTCAAAGGCGCTGATCTTCGGCATCTCGCACTTCCAACCCGGCGGCGGCGCCGGGCCGGATGCCTCGCCGCCGGAGAAGATCTACCACGTACTCAAGGGCGAGCTCACGGTGATCGCCGGCGGCAAGGAGCAGGTGGCGAAGCCGGGCGACACCGTCTTCATCGCACCGAACGAGAACCGCGAGATCATCAACCGTGGCACCGACATGTGCACCATTCTGGTGGCGGTGGCCACGCCGAAATGACTCTCACTTTCCCGTTTGCAGGGAGAAGATCGGGGTCACGGGGCGTTGCGAAATGCCTGAGCTGGGAAAGCCCCTCGACGGGGCGCAGCGCACGCCGACTTCTTCCCCCGCGGGGAAAGGTGAAAAGACGGAGGAAACAGTGTCCGATGCCTTTCTGAAAAACCCGCTGTCGCTGTTCGACGTCAAAGGCAAAACCGCCATCATCACCGGTGCATCGGGCGCCTTTGGCGCTCTGGCGGCGAAGACCTTGGCCGGCGCCGGCGCCAATGTTGTGTTAGCGGCAAGCAAGGAGAACGAGCTGAAGAAGGTCGCCGCGGAATGCAATCAGCTTGGCGGTAAGACTGACGTGATCGCGCTGCGCCCGAACTCGGAGGAGAACTGCGAAAAAATCGTCAAGGCAGCGCTCGACAGGTTCGGACGCGTCGACATTCTTGTGGTCGCATCTGGGCTCAACAAAGTAGCCAGGATCGTTGACATGAAGCCGCAGGACTTCCTCGACGTGATGGACGCCAACGTCACGCAGTCCTGGCTGATGGCACGCGCCGCCGGCAAGCAGATGCTCAAGCAGGGCCAGGGCGGAAAGGTGATCTTGACCTCCTCCGCGCGCGGCCTGCTCGGGCATCCGGCCGGCTATTCGGCCTACTGCGCCTCCAAGTCCGCGGTCGATGGAATCACAAAGGCGCTCGGTTGCGAATGGGGCGAGACCGGCATCACTGTGAACGCGCTCGGGCCGACCGTCTTCCGCTCGCCGCTCACCGCCTGGATGTACGAGGAAACCGAGCGGGCGCAGAGCGTGCGCAAGGGCTTCCTCGCACGCGTGCCGAAGGGACGCCTGGGTGAACCGGAAGACCTTGCCGGACCGCTCCTGTTCCTCGCCTCCAAGGCCTCGGATTTCTACACCGGCCACATCCTCTATGCCGACGGCGGCTATACTGCAGGCTAAGGTATGGCAAAGGCGCGCATCGCGGTGATCGGCGCCGGCCTCATGGGCCATGGCATCGCTCAGGTGTTCGCGCTCGCCGGCCATGACGTGACGATCTACGATTCCGTCCAGGCCACGCTCGACAGCGCCAAGGCGCGCATCCTCACCAATCTGAATGACCTAGGCGACGACCGGAAGGCTGCCGAGCGGATCACGCCAGTCGCAGAGCTCGCCGTCGCGGTACGCGATGCGGACTATGTGGTCGAGGCGGTGCTGGAAAACCTGCCGCTCAAGCAGACCCTGTTCGCCGAGATCGAGCAGCACGTCCGCCCCGACACGATCCTCTCCAGCAACACCTCGGTGATTCCGATCACGAAGATTATGGAGGGCCTCAAGCGCCGCGAGCGCGCGCTCGGCACCCACTGGTGGAACCCGCCCTTTCTCGTGCCGTTGGTTGAGGTGATCGAGACGCAATGGACTTCGCCGCAGGTAGTCGACTTCACCATTAAGCTGCATGCCGCCGCCGGCAAGAAGCCGGCGCATGTGAGGAAGGACGTGCCCGGCTTCATCGGTAACCGCCTTCAACATGCCTTGTGGCGCGAAGCAATTTCACTGGTGGAAAACGGTATTTGCGACGCCGAGACGGTCGACAACGTGATCAAGTCGGCGTTCGGTCGCAGGCTAGCGGTGCTGGGACCGTTAGAAAATGCCGATATGGTCGGCACCGACCTGACACTGGCGATCCACCAAACTGTGCTGCCCGACATCGACGGTCGGCCGGGACCGTCGCCCTATTTGGAAAAGCTGGTGAAGGACGGCAAGCTCGGCTTCAAATCGGGAGAGGGCTTCCGCAAATGGAGCCCCGAGCAGCAGCAGGCGTTACGTCAGAAAGTTTTGCAACATCTCAAGAACGCGCGCGCCCAGGACGCGTAAAGAGGCGCCAAGTGAGGAAAAAATGACGTACAATTATCGGATTTCACGCCGTGCATTGGTCAAGACCGGTTTCGGCGCGCTGGCCGCGCCCGCCGTGCTACGTGTGCTGCCTACCAATGCACAGTCGAGCGTCATCAAGATCGGTCACGTCAGCCCGAAGACCGGCCCGCTCGCCGGCTTCGGCGAAGCCGACAATTTCATCCTCAGCCAAGTGCGTGGCATCCTGAGCAAGGGTCTGCAGAGCGGCGGCAAGACCTATCAGGTAGAAATCATCTCAAAGGACAGCCAGTCGAACGCGAGCCGTGCCTCCGAAGTCGCTTCCGAATTGATCCTCGGCGACAAGGTTAACCTCATCGTTGCCTCGGCCACGCCCGACACTACCAACCCGGTGTCGGACCAGGCCGAAGTCAACGAGGTGCCGTGCATTACAACCAACTGTCCGTGGCAGCCCTATTTCTTCGGCCGCAAGGGCGACCCAAAGAAGGGCTTCACCTGGACCTATCACTTCTTCTGGGGCCTCGAGGACGTGATCGCCGCGTTCCTCGCGCTATGGGATGAACTGCCGACCAACAAGGTAGTCGGCGGCCTCTTCCCCAACGACGCCGACGGCAACGCCTGGGGCGATCCCAAGCTCGGCCTGCCGCCCGCGCTCGCCTCGGCCGGCTACAAGCTACATGACCCCGGCCGGTACCAGCTGATGAACAACGACTTTACTTCGCAAATTTCCGCGTTCAAGGCGGCCGGCGCTGAGATCGTCACCGGCAACATGATCCCGCCCGACTTCGCCACCTTCTGGTCGCAAGCGGCGCAGCAAGGCTTCAAGCCGAAGATCGTTACGATTGGCAAGGCGCTCTTGTTCCCTTCGGTGATCGACTCGCTGGGCGAGCGCGGCAACGGGCTCACCAGCGAGATCTGGTGGACGCCGCATCATCCGTTCAAGTCCGGCCTCACCGGACAGAGTGCGCACCAACTCACCGACGACTGGATCAAGACCTCGAACCGGCCCTGGACCCAGCCGATTGGATTCCAGCATGCGCTGTTCGAGGTGGCGATCGACGTGCTCAAGCGCGCCAAGAGCCTCAACGATCCGAACTCGATCCTCGATGCGATCGTCGCGACCAACTACAACTCGATGGTCGGCCACATCCAGTGGACTGGCGCGCCGGTGAAGAACGTCACCAAGACACCGCTGGTTGCTGGGCAATGGCAGCTCAAGAACGGCAAGTTCGATCTGGTGATCGCCGAGAACAAGACGGCGCCGGAAATCCCGCTCGGAGGCAAGCTGCAGCCGATCAGCTGACGCAATCGCCCCATGGCCCCACTGCTCGCGCTAGAAAACATTTCGAAGCGGTTCGGGGCCGTAGTCGTGGCCGACAATGTCAGCCTCGCGCTCGCCGAGGGCGAGGCGCTCGGCATCATCGGTCCGAACGGCGCTGGTAAGACCACGTTGTTCGGCATCGCCACCGGTACGGTGGCGGCCGACGACGGCCGCGTGCTCTTTGCCGGCAAGGACATCACCCGCCTGCCGCCCGAGCGGCGGTGCCGCAAGGGCATCGCCCGCTCGTTCCAGATCCCGCAGCCGTTCTCCGGCATGACCGTGTTCGAGAATGTAGTGGTAGCCGCTGCCTTCGGCGTCGGCGAGCGCGAGACCGCGGTCTATGACCGCTGCGGCGAGCTGCTCGAGCGCTGTGGGCTCGCCGAAAAGGCCAACAAGCGCGCGGGCGGCCTGACTCTGCTCGACCGCAAGCGGCTGGAGCTCGCGCGTGCCTTGGCGACGAAGCCGCGCGTCTTGCTGCTTGACGAGGTCGCCGGCGGACTGACCGATCACGAATGCGCTGCGCTGGTCGCGCTGATCAGGAACGTGCGCGTCCGTGGGGTATCGATCATATGGATCGAGCATGTGGTGCATGCGTTGCTCGCCGCAGTCGATCGTCTCTTGGTGCTGCACGGCGGCAAGTTCATCGCCGACGGCGATCCGCGCACCGTGATTCATAGTCCGCAGGTCGCGGAAATCTACATGGGAATCGAAGCCGATGTCTGATCCCCTGCTCGAGGTGCGCGGCATCGACGTCTTCTACGGCGACTTCCAGGCGCTGTTCGGCGTATTGTTGTGTGTCAACGCCGGTGAAGTGGTCACAGTGATCGGCGCCAACGGTGCCGGCAAGAGTACGCTCTTGAAAAGCATTGCCGGCCTGATGCCGCTCGGCCGCGGCGATATCTTGTTCGACGGCGCGAGGATTAGTGCCGCTGCGGCTTTCGACGTGGTCAAGCGCGGCATCGCGCTGGTGCCGGAAGGGCGGCGTCTGTTTCCCTCATTAACTGTCGAGGAGAACCTGCTAATCGGCGGCCAGTCGCGGCGGCCGGGCCCGTGGACGCTCAAGCGCGTCTACGAGTTGTTCCCGGTGCTGGCCGAGCGGCGCCGCCTGCCTGCCCCCGCCCTCTCTGGGGGTCAGCAACAAATGGCGGCGATCGCCCGCGCGCTGATGTCGAATCCGCGTCTGCTCCTATGCGACGAGATCAGTCTCGGGCTCGCGCCGATCGTGGTGCGCGACATCTATGCACGCTTGCCGGCGATCGTCGCTGAGGGCCTGTCGCTGATCGTCGTCGAGCAGGATATTGCGCAAGCGCTCAAAGCTGCGCGCCAGGTCTACTGCTTGCAGGAAGGCCGTATCGCACTGCAAGGCCAGGCCGGAGAGCTCACACGCGAGTCCATCTCCGCCGCTTACTTCGGAGTGTGACCGCGATGCAGTGGGGCAACGTCATCATCCAGGGTGTGCTGATCGGCGGACTTTACGCCATGTTCGCCGCCGGATTGTCGCTGATCTTCGGCGTAATGCGCCTTGTCAACATCGCGCACGGCGACCTCATCGTGCTTGCCGCCTATGTGGCGCTGATGGTGCGGCAGGCGCTCGGTATCGATCCGCTCACATCGCTCATCCTTGTCACGCCCATCATGGCGGCGATCGGCTACGCGCTGCAGCGCGGCCTACTTAATCGCACGCTGGGCGACGACCTGCTACCGCCCCTTCTGGTCACGTTCGGACTGTCCGTTATCATCCAGAACGGCTTGCTGGAATTGTTCACCGCCGACAGCCGCCGCCTGCAGGCAGGCGCGATCGAAATTCAGACGTTCCAGGTAGCGGAAGGGCTCTGGATCGGTGTGTTGCCGTTCATCCAGTTCGCCGTCGCAGTAATCGTGATCGCCGCTCTGCAGAGCCTATTCTACCGCACGCCGCTCGGTCGCGCCTTCCGCGCCACTTCCGACGATCAGGCGGTGGCGCAACTGATGGGCCTCGATACGCGGCACGTCTTCGCCATGGCCATGGCACTATCGCTCGCCGTGATCGCGATCGCCGGCGTTTTCCTCGCGGTGCGCGCCAATTTCGATCCGGCCATCGGCCCGGCGCGGCTGATCTTCGGCTTCGAAGCGGTGATCATCGGCGGACTCGGCAACATGTGGGGCACGCTTGCTGGCGGCATTATCCTCGGGGTGTCGCAGGCGATCGGCGCGCAGATCGATCCGGGCTGGCAACTGCTCGCTGGCCACATCGTGTTCCTCGCCATTCTGGCCGTGCGCCCGCAGGGGCTGTTCCCGAAGGTGTCAGGATGAGCCGAGTCCAGCACGCAACGCGTTCGAGCCAGATCGGCGTTGCGCTGATCGCCGTGGCCTTGGTCGTCTTGGCGCTGGCACCGTTCTGGGCAGAGCGCTCCACGCTACGCCTCTTGGCCGAGATCTTCACCTTCGTGGCGCTAGCCAGCCTGTGGAATCTCCTCGCCGGTTACGCCGGATTAGTCTCAGTCGGCCAACAGGCTTTCGTCGGTCTCGGCGGCTATTTCTTGTTTGCGCTTGTCGTCCTGCTCGATGTGCATCCGGTCGCAGCGATCTTCCTTGCCGGGCCGGTCGGCGCCCTGGTCGCCATTCCGGTGGCTGCGTTGGTCTTCCGCCTGCGCGGCGCCTACTTCGCCATCGGCACTTGGGTGGTGGCAGAGGTTTTCCGCCTGCTGGCCTCACAGGTCTCCGTCCTCGGCGGCGGCTCTGGCATCAGTCTGCCTGCTGGTGCTGTGATCGCCATGGCGGCGAGCCGGCAGATGCGCGAATTCGAGATCTATTGGCTGGCGCTGGCACTCACCGCCCTCGTGCTCGCCGCTATGGTGGTGCTCTTGCGCTCGCGCCACGGGTTGGCGCTAACCGCCATCCGCGACAACGAACTGGCGGCCCAGAGCAACGGCATCGACGTATGGCGCATCAAGTTCGTTGTCTACGTGCTGACCGCCTTCGGCACAACGATGATCGGCGCTCTAATTTTTCTCACGAAACTACGCATCTCGCCGGAAACCGCTTTCAGCGTGAACGACTGGACAGCTTTCGTTATCTTCATCACGGTGATCGGCGGCATCGGCCGCATAGAAGGGCCGATCATCGGCACTATCGTGTTCTTCGTGCTGCGGCAGGCGCTGGCCGATCTCGGTAGCTTTTATATGTTGATGATGGGCGCAGTCGCCATAGTGGTGATGCTGTGGGCGCCGAAAGGCCTTTGGGGCCTGATCGCCGAGCGGTTCGGCTGGCAGGCACTGCCGTTGCAACGGCATCTGCTGCTAGTGCCAAAAGACTCGGGAGCAAGATCATGAGCACGATCGTCGACATCTACTGCCACATCTTTCCAAGCAGCTACTTCCAGGAAATGACGCGCGTGGCGCCGAAGCTCGAAAACATCGGTAAGCGCCTGCGCGGCGTCACCAAGCTGTTCGATCTCGATGCCCGTTTCAAGGAGATGGATGAGTTCGGCGATTATCGCGAGATCATCTCGTTGCCCAATCCGGCGATCGAGGACATCGCTACGCCCGAAGTCGGGTTGCAGCTCGCGCGCATCGCCAACGACTCGATGGCGGAACTGTGCCGCAAATATCCACAGCGTTTTCCGGCCTTCGCCGCGGCGCTTTGCCTGACCGACGTGGAAGGCTCGGTGGCGGAAGCTCGCCGCGCCGTCAAGGACCTCGGCGCGCGCGGCGTGCTGATCTACACCAATGTCGCTGGAGAGCCGCTCGACCAGCCAAAGTTCGAGCCAATCTTTGCCGCCATGGCCGAGCTCGACCTGCCGATCTGGCTGCATCCGGTCGGCACCGCAGCGATGCCCGATTATCCGACCGAGAAAAAATCACGCTTCGAGATGTGGTGGTGCTTCCACTGGCCTTATGAAACCTCCGTCGCCATGGTGCGCATGGTGTTCAACGGCCTATTCGATCGCTATCCTAAGCTCAAGATCATCACCCACCATCTCGGAGGTATGATCCCCTATTACGACGGTCGTGTTGGCGCTGGCCTGAAGGTGCTTGGCCAGCGCACCTCCGATGAGGATTATTCAAATATCCTATCGTCGCTAAAGCGGCCGCATATGGACTACCTGCACGAGTTCTATGCTGATACCGCCATGTTCGGCGGCGGCGTACCTGCAACGCGCTGCGGCTATGAATTTTTCGGCGCCGACCATGTGGTCTACGCGACCGACACTCCGCTGGGGCCTATCGCGCCCACCATCAAGACGGTCGAGGGCCTCGGTGTTGCGCCCGCAGATGAGCGCAAAATCCTCTGTGGCAACGCCGAGAAGCTGCTGAAGATGAAATTCTGATACTCCGCGGCGGACCAACGGTTTTCGCCGGCTTCATTTGCTTCGCTTCGCCAGAGCCTGCGCCATGCACCGGCGTCCAATGGGCGGACCGCTCGGCGAAGCTCTCGTCGGAGGTGCTGACACTTGGTCCTCGTCATCATTGACCCGCTCGCACCACGTCCTCGGCGTGCCGTTTCCGCTTTCACGACTCATCGGCGCAAAATAACGAGCCGTCCGCAGATAGTTCCGCGAGCGAAAAGCCTGCCGAAATTAAAGCCTATTCCGCCGCTGCTTTGTGAGCGGCGTTCATCCGCGGTTTCACCACCACCTTGATGGCGTCGTCGATGCGATCCTTAGCGTAGCGGATCGCGGTCGGCAGGTCGCTGAGCGCAAACGTATGGGTGTGGATCTTGGTAGCGTCGAACCGTTTCTGACGCATGAACGCCTCGGCGCGATGCACCGCGCTTCTACCCTCGCCGCGGATACCGTAGACGTAGATGTTGTTAGTGACGATGTGCGCAACGTCCACCATGACCGGCTCGTGCGCAAAAGCGGCGAGGCACACCTTGCCGCCGCGATTGACCATGTGCACGGCGTCGTTGACAGCTTTGCTGGCGGCTGAGCATTCGACTACATAGTCGACGCCCTTGCCACCGTTGAGTTCCTTCACAGCAGCAACCACGTCGGGCACCTTGCTGATGTTGACGACTGCGTCGGCGCCAAGCTCGCGCGCGATCTTGAGCCGGTTGTCGCGCACCTCGGTCAGGATCACCGGCTGCGCGCCGAGAGCTTTCGCCACCGCGACCACCATCAGTCCGATCGGACCGGCGCCGCTGACGACCACGCTTTCGCCCGCGACCAGCCCGCCAAGCTCGGTCAGCGCATACATCGCCGTTCCGGCCGTGACGACCAGTGAGCCCTCCTCGTCAGACATATCGTCGGGAATCGCGACCAGCGTATTAATGTTGTTGACTTGATATTCGCAGAAGGCGCCGTCGGTGGTGAAGCCGTTGGCGCGGTGGCCCTTGTCGACGTCGCCGTAATTGAGACCGTAGTTGTGGCACGAGGTGTACATCCCCTCGCGGCAACGCTTGCATTGGCCGCAGCCGGCGTGGATTTCGACCGCTACCCGCTGACCGATCCTGTACTCGTCAACGCCAGGGCCAAGTGCGACGACCGTGCCCATGTACTCGTGGCCGGGCGTGAAGTTCTTATTGAAGGGCAGCTCGCCTTCGATCATGCCCGGCGGGCCCTGGTAGATGACCTCCAGATCGGTCGCGCAAATCGCGGCGGCGTCGATGCGCACCAGCACCTCCGCGCGCTTTGGTACCGGCACCGGCTTATTCTTGAGCGTGAGCTCGCCGGGATTGCCGAGCACCCAGGCTTTCATTGTGTCCAAGATCGGAAATTCCTTGCTAACCTTCACACCGGCCGGCGCGTACATGTTATCCTCCAGCGCAAGAAGTATCGCGTATCGGCGCTTCAGGCCGTTGAGGAAGATCAATTCCTCGGCTGCGACAACAGCGGAGTACCACCGCCAATGGCGAGCAGCATGCTCCGTTTAGATTTAAGTTTAGGCCTGTAACGGGCTGGCCAACGTTTTCGGGCCGATGCATTCGGCGGACCGAGCGCTGGTGACGGCAGATATCTCGTTACGCGTTAGCACCAGATGCGCCCTGCTTGCCCGCGGGGCCGGTTAGCCAAGCCGAACCAGACCTGCGCCGTCTGGGAAGCGCTGCCGCTGTCATCGATGTGCCCCTTGTGCCGACACGTTGTGCCGACACCAAGGCCGGGCACACCCGGCTATCTGGCCGGCTTGGCAAACCCCAACTCGATTTCCAAAGCGCCGCAGAGCATTTGACCCAAGGTAATATGCATTTCCTGGATGCGGGCCGTAACATCTGACGGCACCACCAGCAAATGATCGGCCAGTCCCACCAGGGCGCCGCCGCCCTTCCCGCCAAGCGCCGCCGTGATGAGTTGCATGGCCTTCGCCTGCTTCAAGGCGGCAATAATGTTCGGGCTTCTGCCGGAGGTCGAGATGGCGATAGCGATATCGCCAGGCCGACCCAAAGCCTCGATCTGGCGCGCGAAGATGCGCTCGAAGCCGAGGTCGTTGCCGGCGGCGGTAAGTGCGGACGTGTCGGTGGTCAAAGCGATCGCGGCAATGGCGGCACGGTCGGTTACGTACCGGATGGTCAGTTCGGTCGCGAGATGCTGGGCATCGGCGGCGCTGCCGCCGTTTCCAAAGAACAACAGCTTGCCGCCGCCACGGATTGCCTTAGCGCAAGTCGCCACTAGATCGGCAAAGGCTCCTGCCAATGCGGTCTCGGTGCGCCGCGCCGTATCGTGATGCTCGGCAAACTCGGCCTCGAAAAATGCCGCAAGATCCATAATCCGCCCCTAGGCCGCCTCACCGCGGAATTCGGGCACCGCGTCGCGCAGTACATTGTAGATGACCGCCCGCTCGTTGCGCGCCAGGCCCTGCTCCAGCAGCGCCACCCAGGCGCGGATCGCTTCTAGCGAAGGCTGTACTGGCTTGGTGGCGACAATACCGGGAATGCCGATCTCGCTGGTCTCTTCCTCGCGGGCGAACAAGATCTCATGCAGACGCTCGCCGGGGCGAATGCCGGTGAAAGTGATTTGGATATCCCGCCCGGGCTCGAGCCCGCTCAGCCGGATGATGCGCTCGGCAAGGTCGATGATCTTCACGGGCTGCCCCATGTTGAGCACGTAGACCGAAACGTCGCCGCTCTCCGGCCCGAGCGCGTGGGTCGCCGCCGTGATGACCAGATCGCAGGCTTCGAGGATGGTCATGAAATACCGAACCATGTCCGGGTGCGTAACGGTAACTGGACCGCCCGCTTCAATCTGGGCCTTGAACTTCGGCACCACCGAGCCGTTCGAGGCGAGCACGTTGCCGAAGCGTACCGAAATCATGCGCGTAAAGCTTCTTCCGCCAGAGCGGCGCATCAGATCCTTGCTCAGCGCCTCGCAATACATTTCGGCCAACCGCTTGGTGGCTCCTAACACCGAGACGGGCTCGATCGCCTTGTCGGTGGAGATCATCACCAGCGCGGCGCAACCGGCCGCCGCCGCCGCATCCGCGACATTGATCGAGCCGAACACGTTAGTCTTGATGCCTTCGTCCCAGTCGCATTCGAGCAGCGGCACATGCTTGAGCGCGGCGGCGTGGAAGACGATATCGGGCTTGAATTGCGCGATCAGGTTCATAATTCGGGCGCGGTCGCGGATATCAGCGATGCGGCCGGAGATTTCGGCCGTGCTCTCCTTTTCCTTCAACGCCTCGATCACGGCGTGCAACGCAGGCTCTGAGTTCTCGATCACCAACAAACGGGCGGCGCCGAAAGTTACCAGGCGATCGCAGATTTCCGAGCCGATGGAACCGCCGCCCCCAGTGACGACGATTGATTTTCCGCCAACGAATCTTTCAAGCCGGCGGTAGTCGATCTTGACGCTCGGCCGCAACAGCAGGTCTTCGACCGCCACAGGCTGGAGTTGCGCCACCGGCCCGCCCGCCTCTAGTGACGGCAACTGGCTCATGTGCAGACCCAGGCGGCGTGCACGAATCAAGATCGACTCCGGACGCGCTTCCGGGGACAACGCCGATGGCGCCAGCACCAGGCGCATCACCTGCGTGCCCTGCTTGTGAAAATCGTCCACCACGCGCTCGAGGTCATCAATGTCACCCAGCACTGGGATGTTGCGGATCGACTGCCCGCGATCGGCTGTCGACGGCGACAGCACGCCGAGCGGCCAGATCTTCTTCACCGCGCCGCTTTCGATCGCTCGCAGCAGGACTTCAGCATCTGCCGCACGGCCGAGCACTAGCGTTGGTGTTGCATCGGCGACTCGGGCGCGTTTCAGCGTGCGCGCGTAGTGGAAATAGCGATAGGCGATGCGCAAGCCGCCGAGGAAGAACATCTGCAGCAGCCAGTAGAGGAGGATTGTGATCTTGCCGAAAAAGAACGTGCCGTAGAAGTTCGGCGCCAGCAGCACATAGTCGAGTGCGAGCAGTGACACCGCCAACACGGTGGCGGCGCGGAAAATGTCGTAAAGATCGGGAACGGAGGTGAAGCGCCACTTGTTGCGGTGCAAGCCGAACACGAAATAGACCACCGCCGCGTATGCCAGCAAAACGGGGACAAAAATCGCGAGGCCGTGCAGGCGCTCGTCCAGGCTCCTGTCCTCGAAGCGGACAAAAAATGTCAGCACGATCGCCGCGGCGGTGGCGACGAGATCGTGCAAAACGATCAGCACCTGGCGCAGTGTCAATTTCGGCAGCGATGTCATTTCGCGGTGTTCCCAGCCGGACGCTGCTTTACGCTATCGGCCGGTCGACGGATAGCTCAACAGACGGGCTTCCCCTGTTGGGCCAAATTATATCGTGAAATTCAATGATTTCCGCCGCCAGAGACCGCGGAAACCACGCAATCATTGGCTGCGGTTGACTCGCACATCGACTCTCGGCCTCCCATCCAAGCTTCATTCTCGAGGTTTTAGAAATAAGAAGTGTCGGCATTGAAGCCATCAACAGCGCGCGAGCGTTCCGGAATCCAACCGAGTGGATATGAAAGAAGGCCCTTTCCGGCAAGGGAATCTTATAGGAGCAAATCATTTGACGGGAAGTGCATTAGGTCTCCAGTTTATGTTATTTCCGCGTTCGAAGAGTTCGCTATTTTCATTAGCTGGACCGACATGCAGAACCGCGAGGATGCACCATCGCAGGCTCGCATCCTGACGAACTTACTGTTGTTGTGGCTGGCCGGTATCGCCTTGCGGCTTACCATCCTGGCGGTGCCCCCGGTGATCCCGCTCATTCATGATGATCTGCGACTGAACGCGACCCAGATCGGCATCCTCACCGGCCTGCCCTCGATGCTGTTTGCATTTGCGGCGGTGCCCGGATCACTGTTGATCGCCCGACTCGGGGTGCGCTCGGCGCTGGTGGTCGGACTGGGCATGACGGCAATCGGGGGTGCGCTGCGCGGCGCAATTGCCGACGTGACATGGCTCTATGCTATGACAATCGCGATGGGTGCAGGCATCGCCGTCATGCAAGTGACCATGCCGCCTGCGGTGCATGCCTGGTTCCCTCGGCGCATTGGCTTTGCCACAGCTGTCTATACCAACGGACTGCTCATCGGAGAAACCTTACCGGTGGCAATGATGCTGCCGGTGATCCTGCCGCTAGTCGGTAGCTGGCAACGTGCCTTCGTTTTCTGGGCCATGCCTGTCGCTATCATCGCGTCCCTCGTTTTGATTCTTGCCCCTAGGACAAAGCTGAAAAGCGAAACAGAACTACCGACGCGCCGCCGTTGGTGGCCGGATTGGAACAGCGTATTGATCTGGCGACTCGGGATTTTGCTTGGCACTATCAACGCGACTTATTTCACGACCAATGCGTTTTTGCCGGACTATCTGCGCAGCAAAGGACAAGGCGAATGGATCAGCGCGGCCTTGTCCGGACTCAATATCGGGCAATTGCCCGCCTCGTTTGTGTTGCTGGCGATAGCCGGCCGACTAGAGAGAAAAACATGGCCCTATGTGATCTGCGGGCTCGTCTGCGTGGTCGCAACTGGCGGCATCGTGTTCGGCTCCGGCGTGTGGATCGTGGTGGCAGCCAGTTTGCAGGGCTTTGCCGCAGCCGCGATCCTCGTTCTCATATTGGCGCTGCCGCCACTGTTGAGCGCGCCAGATGATGTACATCGCGTCACCGCCGCCATGTTCACCATCAGCTATAGTTGTGCGGTGATCACGCCAGTCATCAGTGGCCTCGCTTGGGATCTCAGCCATATCGCGAGCACGGCCTTTGCGCCCGTCGCGCTGTGCGGCATCATCCTCGTCGCATTGGCGCCGGCCATCACTCACGTGCGGCCGGTAGGGAGTCACAGATGAAACCGATTCCAGTGGGCGCGAAAGGAACCTACACGCTGCGCGTGATGCCGGCGCACCTCGCCAATCAGTTCAAGGACGCGGCCCTACCGCAAGTCTTCGCCACGCCCATGATGGTAACGGCTATGGAGAACGCCGCGCTCAACGCGGTGCGCGATTATCTCGACCCGGGCGAAAGCGCAGTCGGCACGGTTGTCAACGTCAAGCATCTCGCCGCGACACCGGCCGGCCATCAGGTCACCGCGGTCGCCGAAGTGACGAAGGTCGACGGCCGGCGGATTGAATTCAAAGTAAGCGCGCGCGACGAAATCGAGGAAATCGGCTCGGGGACGCACGCGCGCATGGTGGTGGATCTGGGGCGGCTCGATCAGCGCCTGCAGGCCAAAAAACGCCAGTAGTTCCAGACTCTTAGCATTACCCATGCATCTCTGCCGTTGACAATTTATACATCAATAGGTAGATCAAATACGTCTATCCTGATTTATTTTACATGATCACTGGGCCTCAGATGCGGGCGGCGAGGGCGCTGCTCGGGATCGATCAGCGCGAGCTTGCGCAACGTTCCGGCCTGTCATTGCCCACCATCCAGCGCATGGAAGCCAGCGAGGGCGTCGTGCGCGGCAACGTCGACTCGCTGATGAAGCTGGTCGACGCGCTCGCCGCTAGCGGCATCGAGCTGATCGGTGAAGGCACGAGCAGCAGCGGCCGAGGCCGCGGAGTGCGGATCAAATAATGGTGGTGTTCGCACTTTATGGCGTGGCGGTGCTGTTGGTCTTAGCCCCTATCGCGGTCGCGCTCGGCGCATCGCCGCGCGGCACAAGTATCGTCTATGGCACAAGCCTGATCGTAACGCTGATCTTGTGCACGATTGCACTGGTCTGCTTGTTCGAGCAGCCCCTCAACGCCAGCATAACACTACCTCTCGGCCTGCCCTGGCTTGGCGCGCATTTCCGCATCGACGCGCTTGCCGCGTTCTTTCTCACCGTCGTCAATCTTGGCGGCGCCTCGGCCAGTCTGTTCGCGCTTGGCTACGGGCGGCACGAGCATTCACCGCAGCGCGTGCTTCCATTCTATCCGGTCTATCTCGCGGGCATGAACCTCGTCATCTTGGCGGATGACGCGTTCAGTTTTCTGGTGTCGTGGGAATTCATGTCGCTGACATCCTGGGCGCTGGTGATTGCACATCATCGCGTCAGCGAGAACGTGCGTGCCGGCTACGTCTATCTGTTGATGGCAAGCTTTGGCACGCTGATGCTGCTGCTCGCCTTCGGCCTGCTCGCCGGGACGGACGGCAACTACGCTTTCGAGGCCATTAGGCTATCGCATCCATCCGCCGTGCTAACCGCTCTGGTGCTCGTGCTCACCATCCTCGGCGCCGGTTCGAAGGCAGGCGTGGTGCCGCTGCATGCCTGGCTGCCGCTCGCGCATCCGGCCGCGCCCAGCCACGTCTCCGCCCTCATGAGCGGCGTCATGACTAAGGTCGCGGTCTACGGCACGGTGCGCATCCTTTTCGACCTACTTGGCCCGCCAGCCTGGTGGTGGAGCATGCTGGTGCTCGCCATCGGTGGCATCACCGCGGTGATGGGCGTGCTGTACGCGTTGATGCAGCACGATCTCAAACGGTTACTTGCCTATCACACAGTCGAAAACATCGGCATCATCTATATCGGTGTCGGTCTTGCGCTCGCCTTCAAGGCATACGGCATGCCGGTCGCTGCCGCGCTCGCGCTCACGGCCGGTCTATTCCATGTGTTCAACCATTCGATCTTCAAGAGCCTGCTGTTCTTCGGTGCCGGCGCCGTGCTCAACGCCACCGGCGAACGCGACATGGAGCACCTTGGCGGCCTGATCCATCGCATGCCGCAGGTTGCTTTCGTTTTTCTGGTTGGCTGCGTTGCAATCTCGGCGCTGCCGCCGCTCAACGGCTTCGCGTCTGAATGGCTCACCTTCCAGGCAATTCTGCTCAGCCCGCAGCTTCCGTCCTGGGGACTAAAATTCCTGGTGCCGGCGGTTGGCGCGCTGCTGGCACTGTCGGCGGCTCTTGCCGCGGCCTGCTTCGTCAAAGCCTTCGGCGTCAGCTTCCTCGGCCGTCCCCGCACGCCGGCCGCCGCGCAGGCGCAAGAAACCGACAGCAACTCGCTTGCTGCCATGTACATCCTAGCCGCCCTGTGCCTGGTCGCCGGCATCCTACCCGGCGTCTTCATCGATGCCTTGGCGCCGGTGAGCAAGGCCATGATCGGCATTAGCATGCCGCATCAATCGGACCTGGAATGGCTCACAATCGTGCCGATCGCGGAAAGCCGCAGTTCCTATAATGGGCTGCTAGTTTTCGTCTTCGTGACGCTGTCGGGATCAAGCGCGGCCTTTGCCATCCATCGGCTGGCCTCCGACAAATTGCGCCGCGGTCCGGCCTGGGATTGCGGGTATCCGGACCCGAGCCCGGTGACGCAATACACTGCCTCGAGCTTCGCGCAGCCGATCCGTCGCGTCTACGGCACCACGATCTTCCGCGCGCGCGAGATCGGCGAAATACCGCCGCCGGGCGCCACCGCACCAGCGCGCCTGACGGTGCAGTTGCACGATCTGATCTGGGACACCGCCTACGCGCCGATCGGCGGGTTCGTCGCCTTCACTGCGAACAAGCTGAACGTTCTGCAATTCCTGACCGTCCGCCGCTATCTCACGCTGGTGTTCACGGCGCTGGTGCTGCTGCTTCTGGTACTTGCAATATGGTCGTGATCCGCGATTTCGCCCTACAGGGCATGCAAATGCTGATAGTGCTGCTGCTCTCACCGCTGCTCACCGGCTTCGTCCGCAAGGTGAAAGCTAGGCTCTTGCGCCGGCAAGGCCCACCGCTGCTGCAGCCTTATCGCGATCTGATCCGCTTGATGCGTAAGGACGTGGTGCTAGCGGAGAGTGCATCCTGGCTGTTCCGCGTCATTCCCTATATCATTTTTGCCGGCACCTGGGTGGCAGCAGCCCTGGTGCCGACCTTCGGCAGCGGCTTGCTGTTTTCCTGGTCGGCGGACCTGATTGCCATCATTGCGCTGCTCGGCAGTGCCCGCTTTTTCCAGGCGCTTGCTGGCCTTGATGTCGGCACGAGCTTCGGTGGTATCGGCTCAAGCCGCGAGGTAATGATCGCCTCGCTGGCCGAGCCGGCAATGCTGATGATCATGTTCACGCTGGCCCTGATCGCCGGCTCCACTCAGCTTTCAACCATGGCCACTTACATGGGTTCCGGCGTCGAGGGCCTGCGCGTCTCGCTTGGCCTTGCGCTGCTCGCGCTTATCATCGTGGCGCTCGCCGAGAATGCGCGCATTCCGGTTGACAATCCGGCGACCCACCTTGAGCTCACGATGGTGCACGAAGCGATGGTACTGGAATATTCCGGCCGCCATCTCGCGCTGATCGATCTCTCCTCCGAACTCAAGCTGTTGCTCTATGTGTCCGTGATTGGCTGTTTGTTCATGCCGTGGGGCATTTCCGGAGCGGAGGCCAATCCGCCCACCATCGCCCTCGGCCTTGCCGCCTATGTAGGGAAGCTCGCGGTCGGCGGTTTCCTGCTGGCGCTGTTCGAAACCGCTATCGCAAAGATGCGTGTTTTCCGCGTTCCAGCCTTTCTCGGCGCTGCGCTGATGCTCGGCCTGCTTGCCACCCTGCTGCTGTTCGTTTCTCGGAGCCTCTAATGCGCGGCATCACCTTCGACATCGCCCACATGCTGGCCGGCTCCCTGGTGCTGGTGAGCTTCATGCAGCTCTACCAGGACCGGCTCTACGCGTTGCTCAATACCTTCGCCCTGCACGCCCTAGTGCTCGCTGCCTCGGTCGCCTGGCAGGCCTTCGTGCAGGGAGCGCCGCATCTCTACCTCACTGCGCTGATCGCGCTTGTGTTCAAGGCCATTATCATTCCAATCGCGCTGCACCGAATCATCGTGCGGCTGGGCATCCACCGCGAAATCGAGACCGTGGTCGGCATCGGTCCGACCATGCTGCTCGGCATTGGCCTTGTCGCGCTCTCGATGGTGGTGATGCTGCGGGTAACGGTCGAGGCGGATCCGCTGGCACGTGAGGATCTTGCCTTTGCGCTGTCGGTCGTGCTCATCGGCCTGTTGATGATGGTAACGCGACGCAACGCGGTCAGCCAGGTCATCGGCTTCATGTCGCTGGAAAACGGCCTAGTGCTCGCCGCGACCGGTGCCAAAGGCATGCCATTGGTGGTCGAGATCAGTGTCGCCTTCTCGGTGCTGATCGCCTTCATCGTGATAGGCATCTTCCTGTTCCGCATCCGTGAGCGCTTCGACACCGTTGACGTGCAAGTGATCGATCGCTTCCGCGGAGAGGCCAGATGATCGATGCGCTAAGCGGTGTTCTGCTAATTCCTGCGGTTGCGGCGGCCCTGCTCGCCGGCATGCCCGGCTATCGCTGGAGCGCGCGGCTCAATGTGCTTGCTGCGTTCCTGAGCTTTGCAACCGCAGTTTCATTTTTCGCAGTCCAGCCGACGCCCGGTGCCTATCTGCTGGTGGACGATCTCAACAAGGTCTTCATCATGCTCACAACCCTGGTCGGCTTCACCACCAGTGTGTTCAGCGCGAGCTACATCGAGCACGAGATCGAGATCGGCAGGCTAACCCCGACTTTCGTGCGCTTCTATCACGCCATGTATCAGACGCTAATGTTCGCTATGAACCTCGCGCTCGTAGCGAACAATATTGGGCTGATGTGGGTCGCCATCGAGCTCGCGACGCTCACCACCGTGCTGATGGTCGGCATTTACCGAACACATGAGGCGCTGGAGGCCGCCTGGAAATATTTCATCCTCGGCAGCGTCGGCATTGCGCTCGCGCTTTTCGGTACCATCCTCGTTTACATGGCGGCACGGCCCGTGCTGGGCGAAGGTCTCTACGCTATGGTGTGGACGGTGCTAATCACCCGTGCGGGACAGTTCGATCCGGCGCTGCTGAACCTCGCCTTCGTGTTCCTGCTGCTTGGCTACGGCACCAAAGTAGGCTTGGCGCCTCTGCACGCTTGGCTGCCCGACGCGCATGCCGAAGGCCCAACGCCGATCTCTGCGGTGTTGTCGGGTCTGCTGCTCAACGTCGCGCTTTACGCTCTGCTCCGCTTCAAGATGCTGCTGGCGCTCAACCCGGCGGCGCTGGCGCCAGGCCCGCTGATGGTGACGATGGGCCTGATTTCTTGCGTGTTCGCAGCCTTCATGCTGTACCGGCGGCGCGACATCAAGCGGCTTTTCGCCTATTCCTCGATCGAGCACATGGGCATTATCGTGTTCGCCTTCGGCATGGGCGGCGCGTTGGCGAACTTCGCGGCTCTACTGCACATGACCATGCATTCGCTGACCAAGTCGGCGATCTTTTACGCGGTCGGGCACATTTCCCAAGTCAAGGGCACGCAGAAGATCGCCGATATGGGCGGGTTGACGGTTACCAATCCCGTGCTCGGCTGGGGCCTGGTGCTTGGAGTTGTGGCGATCGCCGGACTGCCGCCCCTCGGCATCTTCATGAGCGAATTCTTGGTGGTGAGCTCAACCTTTGCGCGTCAGCCGTGGCTCGCGGCACTGCTGGTGCTCGCCATCCTGGTCGCGCTCGGCGGCCTATTCTTGCGCCTCAACTCAATCGTGTTCGGCGAGCCGCGCGGCCCGACTGCGCCGACGGAAGCCTCCTACGTGCCGATGTTTGCGCATCTCGCCATCGTCTTCATGGCGGGCATCTATATGCCGCCGGCACTGGTTGCCGGCTTCCAGAACGTCGCGCGGCTATTGGGATAACGCCATGGCCCTGCTCGATAGCATTGCGCACAAGGACACCGCCAAACGGCATCGCCCGTGGCCACGCGTCGGCGTGAGCGATGAAGGCTGGCGACAGGCGATTGACCTGCTCGCAGGCGGCCGTGCGACGCTGCTAGGGCTGTGGGGCGATGCTCCGGACGTCCACATGGCGCTGCTGGGCGAGAAGTTCGACAACATCGCCGTGCTCACTTACACCTGCAAGAACGGAACCTATCCCAGCGTCGGTGCGCGCCATCCGCCGGCGATACGTCTAGAACGCGCGATCCGCGACCTGTTCGGGATAGAGGCAGCCCGCGCGACGGACGCGCGCCCATGGCTCGATCTCGGTTTCTGGGACGTGCGGTGTCCGCTTGGGAAAAAACATGCGGCGAAGAAACACGCGCCTTACACCTTCCTGGCGGCTGAGGGCGAAGGCCTGCATCAGATTCCGGTCGGCCCGGTGCATGCCGGAATCATCGAGCCGGGGCACTTCCGTTTTACTTGCAATGGTGAGCATGTCGTGCGGCTCGAGCAGCGACTCGGCTACGTCCACAAAGGCATCGAGTCATTAATGGCTGGCGCCTCGCTCGACGATGCAGCAAAGCTCGCATCTCGGACTTCAGGCGATAGCACAGTTGCTTATGCCTTTGCTTTTGCGCAGGCTGCCGAAGCAGCGCTGCAAATCAAGGCGCCCCCGCGTGCGACCTATCTCCGCGTGCTGATGGCGGAACTGGAGCGGCTCGCCAATCATGTCGGCGACATCGGCGCAATTTGCAACGACGCGTCGTTCGCCCTGATGCATGCGCAATGCAGTGTCCTGCGTGAGCGCACGCTGCGCGCAGCTGAGGCTTGTTTCGGCCATCGGCTGATGATGGACGCGATTGTGCCTGGCGGTAATGCGCGAGACATCACCGCCGACGGCGCCAGTCACGTCCGAAATCTGCTGGCCGAAATTCATCGCGTGTTCCCGCGCCTGGTCGAGCTCTACGACAACACCGCCTCGCTGCAGGACCGCACCGTAACGACCGGCATCGTGAAAGCCGATTACGCGCGCCAGTTCGGCACCGGCGGCTATGTCGGGCGCGCGTGCGGTCGCACTTTCGACGCGCGGCGCATGCCAGGCTATGCGCCCTACGATGCCCTGCAATTCGAGGTGCCAGTGCTGGAAGCCGGCGACGTCAACGCGCGGGTGTGGATCCGCATCCGTGAGGTCGAGCAAAGCCTTACCCTGATCGAGCAGGTACTCGGACGGTTGCCAAAAGGCGATGTGAGGACCGCGGTCAAATCGAAGGGCGAACCGTGCGAAGGGCTGGCGCTGGTGGAAGCCTTCCGCGGTGACGTGCTGGTCTGGCTGCGGCTCGACGGCAAAGGCCGCGTCGAGCGATGCCACTTGCGCGATGCGTCGTGGTTCCAGTGGCCACTCCTAGAAACGGCGATCGAAGGCAATATCGTCGCCGACTTCCCGCTTTGTAATAAGTCATTCAACTGCTCCTATTCCGGACATGATCTATAGGGCTGCATGCGCAAGACGCTGTTCGAAAGCTTTACTCACGGCCCGCTCACCGAGCCGCCGCCCCCCGCCGACGAGGCCGGCCTCGCCGAACTGGCGCAAGCCCTGAATCGCACCGCGCGCGCCAAACTCGGCCGATCGCTGTCGATCCGGCAGGTCGATGCGGGCTCCTGCAACGGTTGTGAACTGGAAATCCATGCGCTGAGCAACGCCTTCTACGATCTCGAGCGCTTCGGCCTGCATTTCGTGGCGTCGCCGCGCCACGCCGACGTACTGATGGTGACTGGACCAGTCACCAAGAACATGCGCGAGGCCTTGCTGCGCACGTATGACGCGACGCCCGATCCCAAATGGATAGTCGCGGTGGGCGCCTGCGCCGTCGATGGCGGGGTGTTCGCCGGCAGCTATGCGGTCGAGGGTGGCGTCAAGGACGTGGTGCCAGTCGACCTCACGATCCGCGGCTGCCCACCCAACCCGCGCCAACTGCTGGCCGGCTTGCTCGCACTGTTGCAGACCGCCTCCTAGCTGCCTCGCAAAGGATATGATGTATTTGCGGCCCCTTTGTAGGAGCCGCTCGTGAAGCTTGTGTTGTTCAAGTCCGCGGCAGGCGCAGGAATCTTGCCGGGCCTGCTCACCGAACGCGGCGTGGTCGATATCTCAGCGGCGGTAAAGAAAAGCTACACACCGCAGCTCACTATGCAGGGCATCATCGACGATTTCGAGCGCCTGCGCCCAGTGCTGGAAAAACTCGGCGGCGAAGGCGCCGCTCTGCCGCTCGAAAGCGTACGGCTCCGCCCTCCGTTGCCGCGGCCAGGCAAGATCCTCGCCTGCATCGCTAATTATTGGGAACATGCCCAGCGCGAACCTCGCCCACTCAACATGTTCATGAAAAATCCGGATGCGGTGATCGGCCCCGGCGACACCATCATGCTGCCCGAGTTCACAGTGCCGTGGATATTCATGCACGAAGCCGAGCTGGCCGTGGTGATCAAGGGGCCTGCCAAGATGGTGAAGGCGAAGAACTGGCGCAGCGCGGTGTTCGGCTATACCGCGATGATTGACGTCTCCGCGCGCGAGCAAGGTCGCCGTACCTGGCCGGCAACTCCGCTCACCAGCTGGCTCGGCAAGTCGTTCGACACCTTCGCGCCGATCGGCCCCTGCATCGCCACCGCCGACGAGATCGTGGAGCCGAACGACCTGATCGTACGCTTCTGGAACGACGGCCAACTCCGCCACAACTACAATACCGACGACATGGAGCATCGCGTGCCCGAACTCGTCGAGTTCGCCACCACGGTGATGACAATGAATTCCGGCGATCTCGTTGCCTGCGGCACCAACCACGAAGGCCTCGGTGCGCTGCAAGACGGCGAGACGGTCGAGATCGAAATCCAGAATATCGGTAAGATGAAGCTGAAAGTGTCCGACCCGCTCAAACGCAAATGGGAGCGCGGCATCTACGTGGGCGTGGATTCCACCAATCCCGACGCGGTGAAGCGTCGCCGGCCGCCGGAGCCGACGCATGAACAAGAAAAGTGAAATTCGCGACAACATGCAAATCGATTGGGACGCGTCGATCCGCATGGACGACGGCGTAGTATTGCGGGCCGACATCTACCGGCCGGTCGGCGACGGCAAATATCCGGTAATCCTGAGTTATGGGCCCTACGCCAAGGGGTTGTCGTTCCAGGAGGGCTACAAAAGCCAATGGTCACGCGTCATCAAGTCGGCACCCGAAGTGCTGCGAGGCTCGAGCAACAAGTACCAGAACTGGGAGCTGGTCGATCCGGAGAAATGGGTACCAGACGGCTATGCCTGCATGCGTGTGGACTCCCGCGGCGCTGGTCGCTCGCCGGGCTATCTCGACGTATGGTCGGCGCGCGAGGCGCGGGATCTCTATCAGTGCGTCGAATGGGCGGGCACACAGCCTTGGAGCAGCGGCAAGGTCGGCATCAACGGTATCTCCTACTACGCAATGAACCAGTGGAATGTGGGCGCGCTGAACCCGCCTCACCTCGCCGCACTTTGCATCTGGGAGGGTTCGTCTGACTATTACCGCGAGCTCTGCCGCCATGGCGGCATCTTGTGCGACTTCCTCAACAGCTGGCATCCGCGCCAAGTGGCGAGCGTGCAGCATGGCGTCGGCGATCGCGGCGCCAAGAGCGTGGTGACCGGTGAGCCAGTCGCGGGGCCAGAGACGTTACCGAAAGAAGAGCTGGCCAAGAACTGTGCCGATACCCCGGGAGAAGCGAAGCGACACGTGTTGCGCGACGACTACTACGCCGCGCGCACAGCGGAGTTCGAGAAGATCAAGGCGCCGCTGCTCTCGGCCGCCAACTGGGGCGGCGTCGGCCTGCACACGCGCGGCAATTTTGAGGGCTGGCTGCGCGCCGGCTCGCAGCAAAAATGGCTTGAAGTACACGGCGACACCCACTTCACGCATTTCTACAGCAAATACGGCGAGACGCTACAGAAGCGCTTCTTCGCACATTTCCTCAAGGGCGAGGACAGCGGCTGGAGCAAGCAGCCGCGCGTTTCGCTCAATATCCGCCACCCCGGCGAGAAATTCGTGCTGCGCGCCGAGAAGGAGTGGCCGCTCGCGCGCACGCAATGGACCAAATATTTTCTGCAACCGGACGGCAGGCTAGATCCTGCCGCGCCGAAGAGCGAGATGGCGTTGAGCTATCAAACGACCGGCGACGGCCTCACCTTCAGCACCAAACCTTCAACAAATAGCGTGGAGATTACAGGGCCAGTCGCGGCCAAGCTGTGGGTGTCGTCGGAAACGACCGATGCCGATCTGTTCCTCGTGCTACGCCTGTTCGATCCGGCCGGCAAGGAGATCACGTTCATCGGCTCCAACGACCCGCGGACTCCGATCGGGCTTGGCTGGCTGCGCGCCTCGCATCGCAAGCTCGATCCGAAACGTTCGCAACCCTACCGGCCCTGGCACACACACGACGAGATCCAGCCGCTCATTCCGGGCCAGCCGGTGGAACTCGATATCGAAATCTGGCCAACTTCCGTCGTGGTGCCGCCCGGCTACCGCCTGGCACTCACCGTGCGCGGCAAGGACTACGAATTCGACGGCACTGACGCGGCGCTACCCGACGCGCCCTATCCGATGAAGGGCGTCGGGCCGTTTCTGCACGTGGATCCGGACGACCGGCCTGCGAAGATCTTTGCCTGCCGCAACACGCTACACTTCGCCGCCGGCAAGCAGCCATATCTGCTGTTGCCGGTGATCCCGGAGGGCTAGCGCGCCGGTTGCAACACCTGCTCGAGCCAGTCCCACATATAGGCCGAGCAGATGCTCTGGTTGTCGATCTGACAGTGGTGATAGCCGCCCTCTTCGCGCGTGAAGAGCTTAAACGTCTTCTGCTTTGAGCCGACCGCATCGAAGCATTTCTGCGCCTGGGGCTGCGGAATCTGCTCGTCGCCCTCACCGTGCAACATCAAAAACGGGCACGCAATTTTCTGCACGACGCCATCGAGCTTGAACGGCTCCAGCTTTTTCAAAACCTCATCCTGCGTTTTCACGTTCAGCACCCAGGCAATGTGCTGTTGCGCCACCGACAGTGACGGGGTATCGGCGTGCGCCAGGCGCTCGAAGCGGTCGCGCCAGATTTTCTGATAGTCCCACTGCGCGCCCCAAGCGAGACAGCAGGCGAAACGCTTATCGAACGCCGCTGCGCGCGGCGCGTAATAGCCGCCGAGACTGATCGCCATGACGCCAATGCGCTTGGGATCGACCTCGGGCCTCGCGGCAAGATAGTCGAACACCGGCGTCGCGTAATGCTCGGTGTCGTGGCGCAGATAGAGTCCGCGAAAGCGGATGCTCTCGCCGTTGCCCGGGCCGTCGACGATCAGACAAGCGATGCCGCGCGCGACCAAGTCGGCGACACCCTTGAAGTACTGGATTTCCTTGGTGACATCGAGGCCATCGAAGAAGACCATCGCCGGTACCTTGCCGCTTTTCTTGGCCGGCTCGGCATGCACGAAAATCGCCGGCAGGCTGGTGACGCCGTAGGGAACTTCCACGTGCTCCAGCCGCGGCCGCCTGATGTATTTCGCGGCGTCGCGCAACGCTTGCACCCCGCGCATGTAGGTATCGTTACCCTGCTTGCTCTTCGGCTGCAGGAAGCGCTCGCCGACGTGGTAATAGGCGCTGGCGCGCTGCAAATATTGTGCGCCGCTAATCGTGTGCCCAGCGGCGATGCGCTCGCGGCCGCGGTCCTCTACGATGCGCGCCTCGCGCGCCCATTCACGAATCCACGCGTCGTCGTCGCCCACGCATTTCTTCAGGCGCAGGCCGACGCGGTTGACCTCGCCGATCTCGGCGCCGCCCCACGGTGCCATGTTCAGCCCGATCAGCAGCCCGTGCGACCAGCGGTAATTGTCTGGGAAATAGTTGAAGGACAGCTCTTCCGACACGGCGTACCGTCAATTCTTGTCCGGCCGGAACTTGGTCTCCGGCTTGATCCCCTTGCGCTTCTGCTTGACGCTGATCAGGCCGTTTTCCAGATAGCGGCCAAGCGCGGCGCGCTTGGCCGCCTCGTCCCATTGCGGCAGCCAGTCGCCGAGCGAGTAGCCGAACCACGGCGGCTGCGGACGCAGCGGCTCAAAGCCTAGCTCGTCCCAGATCGCCTTCGCCCGCTCCATATATTCCTGCTTCGGCAACGCGAGCGGCGGCATGTCGCCCTTCATGGTTGCGTCTAGCAACAGCGTCGAATCTTCTTCGCTGTCGTGTTCGCGCTTGGGCCCGTGTCCCATCCCGCGATGCGGTAGCAGCTGCACGTCTTCGATCGGATTCATGCGATAGGCCATGGCCCACAGCAGCGCGTCGGCATTATCTGGTGAAATGTCCTCGTTGACCGCGATGCAGATCTTGCCGCAATCGCCCTTGAAGAACGCGGCACCGTGCAGCGCGCGCCACACTTCGGTGCGTGCGGCACCTTTTTCCATAGTGATGATGGTGACACGCAGAAGCCCAGTGAGCGGCTCATGCAATGCCACCTTCTTCACGCCGCGGATGCCCAGCGTCTTGGACAAATGCGACAGGAAAAGCGGCTCGTAGGCAACCCGCTTGATCACACTCGATTCGCTCGGTGCCACCTGGCTAATATACGACGGGATGATCGGATTTTTGCGATGGGTGATCGCTGTCACCTGCATCGGCATATTGAACTCTTCAAGCGCCACATGGCCATGCGACTCGCCGAACGGAGCTTCCGGCTCGAGCCATTCGGTGTCGATCATCCCCTCGATCACTAATTCCGATTCAGCCGGCACCAAAAGGTTGACGGTGCGCGCCCGCACCACGTTGATAGGCTCACCGGCAAGCCCTCCCGCAACGGTGAATTCGTCGATGCCGATGGGCAGTTTTTGCGGACCCAGGAAGGCGACAAAGGGCGGGCAGCCGAGCACGATAGCACAGGGCATCGGTTCTTTACGCTTCTGGTACTTGAGATAATGCTGGTAGCCGCCGGCGCCGCCGACGCGCGTCGCCATGCGCACAACCAGCCGGTCCGGCGCCTTCAGCGCGGCGCGGTAGGTGCCCATATTCTGAATCCCGGTCTCGGGATCGCGCGTGACCACATTGGTCGCGGTCAGCGTCGGCGCGCTGTCGAAGCCCGGCGTCGAGACCGGGATCGGCAACATGTCGAGCCCATGTCCCTCGCCCTGCAACGCGGCTCCCTCGATGACGACGTCATGACAAATCGCTTCGTTCACCAGCCGCGGCTCGATCGGGTTGGCGATCGCGTGATCCCATTTGGCCTGGATGTCCTCGACCTTGGCCTCCATGCCGATACTGTAGATCTGCGGGTTTGCGGCAATGGCGCCGACCACCACCGACATCTTGTATTTGCGCCCCAGCCCGTCGGTGATGTTGGTGAACAGGAAGGCCTTGCGCTTTTCCTCATCGAGGCCGCCGACAAATTGCCAGCGCACCAGCGGATGCAATTCCGAATCCTTGTCGATCGTCCGATCTATGATGCGGATGAGATCGCGTTCGCGCAGCACCTCAAGATGCTCGTGCAGATCGCGGTAGCTTCGCGTGACTTGCGTCATGAGAATAGGATAGTGCGGGCTGCTAATCGGTTCCAGCGTCGATGATGATGCGCAGAATCCGGCCCGGATTACGCTCATATTCCTCAAAAGCGGCTGAGACTTGGGCGAGCGGGTAGCGCGCGGTGATAAACGGCGACACGTCGAATTTGCCAGACGCGACCAGGTCGATCGACGGCGTCATGTCTACGGCCTTCAAGGCGCGCGCTCCAATGATGCTGATTTCCTTGATGTACAGATCGAACGCGTTGAGCCCCGTGAAATCCGAGTGTCCTAAGGAAAACGACAAGAACCGGCCGCCCGGCCGTAGCATCTTGATACCGGCACGGAGCGTGCCAGTGCTGCCCACAGTATCCACGACGACGTCGGCACCGTTGCCATTGCTCTGCCGTTTCACCGGCTCCGCCGCCTCATCCACGTCGGTGCGCACGACTTTGGCGCCCATGCTTTCAGCCAGATCGATCTTCCATTGACTGCGCGAAACCGCGATCACCGGCTTGCAGCCGTTGAGCACCGCGAGGCGCGTGTGCAGCAGGCCGGTCGGCCCTTGGCCCAGAACGACGACAGATTCGCCCGGCTTGATGCCGGCGCGCACCTGCGCGTGATGCACCGTCGCGAGCGTTTCGATCATAGTCGCTTCAGCAAGCGGTAGGTGTTGCGGTAGCGGGTATACGTAACGCGCGGCCAGGCGGACGTACTGACTGAGCGAGCCTTCGAACTCGCGGCCCAAAATACCGGCATTGCGGCACAAATGCTCGTCGCCACGCTGGCAGCAGTCGCATTGGCCGCAGCTGATGACCGGATTGATGATGACATTCTGTCCTGGCTTCAGGCCCGTCACGCCCGCGCCGATTGATGCAACGGTGCCGGTCGCCTCGTGCCCGAGCACAATCGGGTAGTGCACGCCGGGGTGCTGACCCAGATAAAGGTCGAGATCGGTGTGGCAAACCGCGGTGGCGGCAATGCGCACGACCACTTCGCCCAATCCGGCAGCCGGAACCGGACGTTCGTCGATGCTAAATTTCTTGGGTTGTTGAAGAACAGCCGCCTTCATGGGACTCCTGACTGGGGCATGATCGCAATCGCCTGGCGGCCTCGCAACCGCGAAAATTACTAGCATCAACGCCCGCGAGTTCGATAATTACCTATGCCGCCAGCGTGACTTCACCGCGGTCCCGCGTGTTAGGTTGTTCGTCGAGATGCCATCGCCGGGGAGCCCGCCTAACGTACGGTCCCAGCCCTGCGATTGGCATCAACCGCACGCTGTTCCTGAAGGTCGCCAATTTCATCTTTGACCGAAGAACGCGCCGCTTATTTTTTTGCGGCTGCCTTGTTGTCGGCAATGGCAGCCGCCTTGCTGGATGATACCATGCGCCCATCCCAGCGTTTCACAAAATCAGTATCGATTCCAAACTGGTCGAGCACGCGCGCCACGATGTGATTGACGATATCGTCAACGCTTTTCGGATGATTGTAGAAGGCAGGCATGGGCGGGATGATCGTCACGCCCATGCGCGAAAGCTTGAGCATGTTCTCAAGGTGCACTTCAGATAACGGCGACTCGCGCGCGACCAGCACTAGCTTCCGCCTTTCCTTAAGAACGACGTCGGCAGCGCGATGGATGAGGTGTTCGCCAAAACCCATTGCAATACTGCCGAGGGTGCGCATCGAGCACGGTATCACCACCATGCCGTCAGTGATGAACGAACCAGATGAAATCTCCGCCGCCATGTTCGATGCATTGTGATAAACGTTGGCCAATGCGGCCACTTGTTTGACCGTATACGGCGTCTCGTGCTCGATTGTTCGGTGCGCCCACGCACTGATGATGAGATGCGATTCCACCTTGCACGCCCTGAGCGCCTCGAGCAGGCGTATGCCGAGGATCGCGCCGGTCGCCCCGGTGAGGCCAACAATCAGGCGTCGCATTTGTGTTCCCTCCAAGCCAAGCGTCGCTACGGAGAAATTTCGAGCGTCTCCTTATGGCCAAAGCCCTTGCTATTGTCGATCAAAACAATGCGCGCCGGCCGCAAGCGATAAACGGTGGTACGCGCATAGGCCTCGAGTAGCTTGGTCGGCCCCTTCGCCAATTCTCCGAGAAATGGATAGCGCGCCTCAAGTAGCGCAAGATGGCGCTTGCGTTCGTGCATCGCCACGATCGGTTGCGCCGCACCTGCGATTTGTATACCGCGTATGTCCGCGAAATCCGAATAATCCGGCGCCACCGTGGCGGCCACGCGCGGGTCTGCCGCTATGTCCCGGGAATGCCGTGTATCAGGGTCGGACACCCAAACGAGGGCCAGTCCATCGCATGCGTAGAACAGATTTGTCGCATGCGGGCCGCTCGAACCAACGGTCGCGAGCGACATGACGTGGTACGTTGCGAGAAAAGCGGCGACCCGCTGTTCGAGCTCCGAGTTCATGACGTCCAACAATGACACATAGGGTGGTCATTGGAAACATTTGGAAGCCTGTGAGATTTAAGGTTAGGATACTGACATGAGACCTCTCCCAAAAGCGTCACATCTTACCCGGCGATCAGACGCGAAGGATTGGTCGCGCGCCGACAACAGTTTGGACGAAGTGATCATCGTCGATGCAAACGACATACCGATCGGGACAGCGCTTAAGCTCGATGCGCACCGCAATGGACTTCGGCATCGCGCCATATCCATCGTCATTGGGGACGGCAACGGCCGCGTGCTGCTGCACCAACGCGCCGCCGAAAAATATCACTCGGGTGGACTTTGGACGAATACCTGTTGCAGCCACCCTCGTCCCGGCGAGAGCGTCCTCGATGCCGCCGTGCGGCGGCTGGAGGAAGAAATGGGCATCGTCTGCCCGCTCTCCTTCATCTTCGCGATGCCTTACCGCGCCGAAGTGTCTAATGGCCTGATTGAAGACGAAATAACGCATGTGTTCGGTGGCCATTTCACCGGTTCGCCAACTCCGAATCCGAACGAGGTCGCCGACTGGCGCTGGATGGACTACACCGAAGTCGAGCGTGACGTCGATGCGCGGCCCGAGCTCTACACTGCCTGGTTCCGCAAGATGCGCTGCGAATTCTGGAATCGTGTGCGCGCAGCCTTGGGCGACTCCCCCGACTAAACGCAGCAGAAGGAATCTCTGCACCCTGCCGGCCTTGACGCAAATCAAAGACACGCAAGCGCGCGTCGGTGGACCATTCCGCTCAATTCCAATTTGTTTGCAATCGGGCGTCCCGCTAATTTTTCAGTAATGGGCGAGGAGAGCACACATGAACATTGCCATTACCAACAACCGTCAAGCGCGCGTGGCCTATGATGATCTGCGCGAATGGATGGTGGAGGCCGACAAGCTTGGCGAGCTGGTGCGCGCCAATGGCTACTCCTGGCAGGAAGACATCGGTATGGCGGCGGAATTGCTGCAGCACGATGCCAAAGCACCGGTGGCATTGTTCGATAAAATTCCGGGCTACCCGAAAGGCTTCCGCGTGCTCACCAACTTTTTTGGTAGCCGGCGACAGAACATGACGCTTGGCTTTTCGCCCGATCTCAACAAGATCGAACTGTCGGAAGCTTTTCTTGGCGATTTCCAGAAAATCTCCGACAAGCCGCTGCCTTATGAGGTCGTGGCAACCGGCCCTGTGATGGAAAACGTGATCGAGGGCGACGCGGTGGACGTCACCAGATTCCCGACCCCGGTCTGGCACGACCGCGATGAAGGGCGGCGCTATATCGGTACCGGTAGCTTCAATGTCACGCGTGATCCAGACGAGGGCTGGGTGAATGTCGGCACCTACCGGGTGATGATCCACGACGCCAAGCGCCTCGGCTTTTATATCTCGCCCGGCAAGCACGGGCGGATTCACCGCGACAAGTACCAGGCGCTCAACAAGCCAATGCCGGTGTGCATCGTCATCGGCGGCGATCCGCTCACCTTCCTGATGGCCTGCACGGAAGTGCCCTACGGCACGTGCGAATACGAAATCGCCGGCGCTTATCGCGGCCGCCCGCAGAAGGTGGTGCTCGGCAAGCATACCGGCTTGCCCTATCCGGCCAATGCCGAGGTGGTCATCGAAGGCTTCGTTCAGCCGGGCAACGTGGCGCCGGAAGGGCCGTTCGGCGAATGGACCGGCTACTACGGTTCGAAGATGCGCAGCGAACCGGTGCTCGACGTCAAGGCGATCTATCATCGCAACGATCCGATCATTCTCGGCTGTCCTCCGCAACGCCCACCGGAGGAACAGGCGCGCTATCGTGCGGTGATGCGCTCGGCGCTGCTCAAGCAGGAACTTAAGAAGACTGGGCTACCCGATGTGGTGGCGACTTGGTGCCACGAGGCCGGAGGCTCGCGCCAGCTCACCGCAGTATCGATCAAGCAGCGTTATGCGGGACATTCACGCCAGGCTGGACATCTCGCCGCGATGTGCCGGTCGGTCGCCTACGCCGGCAAATACGTGATTGTGGTCGACGACGACATCGATGTGTCCAACCTCGAAGAGCTGATGTGGGCGGTGTGTTCGCGCTCGGACCCGGCAACTTCGATTGATTTTATCCGCGGTGCCTGGTCGACGCCGCTCGATCCGTCGATTCCGCCCGAACGCAAGGCGCAGGGCGACTTCACCAACAGCCGCGCCATCATCGACGCCTGCCGGCCGTTCCACTGGAAGGATCAATATCCGATCGTCAATATGCCGTTGCCGGAAACGGCGCGCCGGACCAAGGAAATGTTCTCCTGGATGCTCACCGGCACACGCGAGAAAACCAAGATCGGCTGACTTTACTCGCGAATTGGTCTTTGATGTTCGCCCATCATGGAATGGGACCGGCGCGAGTTTGGAGTAGAGGCATGGCCGATTTAAAGCAACTCAAAGAAGACCTCGTCACCGCCAACCGGATACTCGCCAACCAGAACGTTCTCGATGCTTTCGGCCACGTTTCGATCCGGCACCCGGACAATCCTCAACATTTCCTGATGTCGCGCGCGCGTGCGCCAAATTGCGTCGAGCTCGACGACATCATGGAATTCACGCTCGAGGGAAAGGTGGTCGGACCGGAGCTCGGCAAGCCTTACTCAGAGCGGTTCATCCATTGCGCGATCCTGGAGGCGCGACCGGACATCATGTCGGTTGTGCATAATCACAGCCCGAACGTGGTGCCTTTCTCAGTGCTGAAGAACCAGTGCTTCTGCGCGGTCATGCATATGGCCGCGCCGATCGGCCGCGACGTGCCGAATTGGGATATCCGCGACAAGTTCGGCGACGCAACTAATCTCCTCGTCACCGACATGGAGACGGGCCGCGATCTCGCGAAAGCGCTCGGCTCACGCACGGTCGCATTGATGCGCGGCCACGGCTGCGTGGTGGTCGGCCGGTCACTGCGCGAAGCGGTGTTCAGCTCGATCTACACCGAGATGAATGCGCAGATTCTCTACAAAGCTTTGGTCATGGGCGAGGTCACGGATCTCAGCGATGGCGAAATCGCCGCTAGCACCAAGGGCCGCGCCGGCTTTACCTGGGAGCGCGGCTGGGAGAATTGGTGCCGAAGCGTGAACCGTACGTACTATTCGCAGGCCTGGGACATGGGTCCGGGCTTCTCCCGCAGCGACAAGTGACTGCGCAAGAGTGAGCGCAAAACTTGCGCACGGTCTTGGCCTTGATTTCCGCCGTCGCGTTGCATGCTTCCGGCGTTTCGCAAGGTGAGCTATGCCTCGCCAGGCAATAGACGGCGTGCGCCGCGCACTCTAATTTTAATTCTTTTTGCTCTTCTTGATCTTCGGCTTCTTCTCACCAGGCTGCCGGCCCGGCTC
>Ga0207859_1000004_pt1 | contig 36293 bp, 35 predicted proteins | sample LuqExpMetageno25_FD_187783 | JGI IMG/M metagenome (GOLD analysis project Ga0207859, IMG submission 187783) | Tropical forest soil microbial communities from Luquillo Experimental Forest, Puerto Rico - Sample 25 (SPAdes) | ecosystem: Environmental > Terrestrial > Soil > Tropical forest ...
TAAGATAAATAATGCTATCTATGATTGTAAGTTGGCAAAACGAACTAGAAAATGTGCAATGATTTCAATGCCGGTGCAGCGAGCGCTGGCGAGCAACCGACCACTCTAGCCCCGATGTTCCGAGACCCAGCGTATCGAAGAAGACAAGGTATCTCCACCCATGCGCGGCTCCGAGATGGCCGCCGAACTATGGCGAGCGCCATGCGCTGATGACTCAAAGCGGACGTTGGAGACTTGGATGGCTAGAGTGATTGTCCACAGTATCGAGCCAACGAAACTGCCAGATCAAGCAAAACTTCGTCTCCGCCACTCCAAGCAATAAACGATAATCCGGCGGGACACCCGTACACCGTACCGACCGGTAGATTCATTTGCGGAAGACCGGCTAGGCCAGCAGGGCAAGTCAGCCTCATTACCCGGACCCTGAATGATTCAAGCTCGTCCGCGTTAAGCTCAACACGCGGGGCAATTGATGGAGACGTTGGCAGCGCCACAATGGTGCCTGGTGGTACCAGCGCACGGAGATGTTCCCGACCCGCCGCGGCAACCTTTCTGGCCGCGTTGGCTTGGTCGGCGGTGACGCTTGCCGCAAAAGCCATACGTTCCTTGATGCCCGGGCCGAACTTCGGCGATGCCCGGACGACGAAGTCACCAAAGGTTTCCCAAACCTCCTTCGCCTGAACAACTCGAAACGCCTCCCGCCAGTCATCGAAGCCGCCGGGTGCGACAGTTTGTTCGCTGGCCGCGGGTAGTTGAGCCCGCGCACGTTGCAAGAAACGTCGCCCAAGCGCCGCCACTTCGTCATCGGCTTGGGCGAAGGCGTCGGTCGCGATAACAAGGTTGTTTACCGACGCAAGGACGGCATTTCCTCGCAACAGGACTTCGCCGACACGATGAAAAATGCCTGGCGCATTGGCAAACCAGCCCGCAACATCGAATGATGGAGCCATCGCCATCGCGCCAGACAGATCAATGCGACCATGGCTCGGGCGTAGTCCGTAAAGTCCGTTGAAAGCGGCCGGGATGCGCACCGATCCGCCGGTATCGCTGCCGAGCGCAAAATCGCAGGCATTAGCACCGCACGCGGCGGCCGATCCGCTTGACGACCCACCCGGTATCCTACCGGGGGCGCGCAGATTCACGGGCATACCATAATGAGCGTTGATGCCAGTCACGCTGTAAAAAAATTCATCGCAAATCGTTTTGCCGGTGATAGTCGCTCCAGCTGCCAAGATTTGCTCGACTGCCGCGGCGTGTCGGATCGCCGGTTTTTGGGCGGCGAGCCATTCCGGGCTACCGCCGCCAGTGCGGGTGCCGGCGATGTCATACATATCTTTCACAACGGCGGTCAGGCCCGCCAAAGGCCCGGTTGACGCACCGCGAACCGGCGCTTCAAGATCGTGCGGAACGAAAAAAGACCCAGTCACGTCATCTGCTCGTTATACCAATCGAGAATTCGAGAGCCATCCCATGCCGCGACTCCGGGTCGGCTCAAAACCTCTTCGAATGCACGCCGAACGTATTTTATCCGGTGCGGCATTCCTGAGAGATAGCAGTGCATGGCAACTGCCATGATCTTCGGACGATCCGCCGATTCCTCGTACAGACAGTCGAACTGGTCCAGCACGCGCCGATACATTTGATCTGACGGATGATTTTGCAGAGCCATGAGCACGATGTCGTGTAGTTCAAAATTGTAAGGCAGGGCGACGATAGGCTTGTGTGTGGTCTTGAGCGTGACAGGTTCATCATCGAGCACCCAATCACCGATATATTCAATTCCGGCGACTGAAAGATGATCGAGCGTCTCGAATGTCTGCGTTAGACCGGGGCCGAACCAGCCGCGAGGTCGCTTGCCCCAGAATTCCGAGATAATTGCGACGGATTTGTCGATCACCGCTTTCTGGTCTTCTAGCTTATGCATTGGCACTTGATCGTAGCTGTGAGCATTCAGTTCCCAACCCGCTTCAACGCAAGCCTTGGCGACTGCTGGATAGGTTTCACAGACCCGCGCATTCAACGTAACGGTCGGACTGATCTTGAGCGCGTCGAGCATGCGCTTAATGCGCCAGAATCCGACCCGCATACCGTACTCGTGCCACGTCCAGTTTGGATGGTCCGGTAGCATGGGCTGGCCCTGCGGCGGCGTAATGACCATGCGAGCCATTGGCCGCGCCATGTCCCACTCTTCAAGCGCCAAAACCGGCCAAACGATTAATCGCAGCCCATCCGGCAGCTTTAATTGTTTCCGTTCCTTGACGTGGGAATAAGCAACACGTTCCCTTGGATGCATTTTCCGTCCTCGACCTAAATCAAGCCCACGGCCACAGACCGAAGATATTTTTCTTTCCGGTTGTTTGATAGGTTTTTTCCGACGCCTAATTTCTGATTTCTGAAATTCGCCCGTGCGTCTTATGGTCGCCAGCCGGGTGGAGATTTTTTGCTGGGCGAGCACCGCCGTTTCCCAACGCGTTTCGACTGATACGTGGTTGAACTGGTTTCGGCGATTGTCGCGCCGCTTCTTAGCATAGGGCCAATGATGGACCGCGCAACGCTAGAGGCTTATGACGCGAACGCAGCGAGTTTTGCTGAGGATTGGGAGGCCCAGAAACCTCCGCTGGACGTGTACGAAATCGTGCGGCGATACTTTAAGCGCGGCCTGACGGCGGATATTGGCTGCGGAAGCGGTCGCGATACCGCGTGGCTGAACGATAACGGTTATCTAACACGAGGTTTCGACGCATCTGAAGGACTGCTCAACGAAGCACGTCGAAGACATCCGGGCATCGTCTTCGAGAAGTCGTCTCTGCCAGACCTAGTGGGCGTGGCCGATAGTAGCTTCGTTAATGTGTTGTGTGAGACCGTTCTAATGCACCTTCACGCTCTACTTGTACCGCTAGCGGTCCGTCGCTTGTTGGCAATCCTGGCACCCGGCGGTGTGCTTTACCTTAGTTGGCGCGTTACGGAAGGCATTGACCAACGGGACGAGCGCGGCAGGCTTTACACGGCGCTCGACCCGGCGATGGTCGTTGCGACCCTAACCCCCACCGATGTCTTGTTCGAGGAAAGTGGGGTAAGCGAATCTTCCGGGAAGCTAGTCCATCGGATCGTTGCCCAACGGCGCTAACGATTTGCACGGAAGCAAGCGTTTCGTCGCCGGTCCGTGTTCGACATAGTCAAGGCCGTCCCTATAGTTTCCTATACATTACGTAAGCGTCAACCAACCCTAAGGTCGGATGCGTGAATGCTTGAGGCAAAGTGCCGACGACGACGAACCCGCAACTCTGCCACAACCTTACGGCTCTCTCGTTACTAGAAATAACGAAGTTGAATTGCATAGCGGTGAAACCACGCTCGCGTGCCCGTTCAAGGGAATGCTCGCACATCGCGCGCGCTACACCGCGTCCGCTGGCGTCAGCGGCAACGATATAACCGCAGTTTGCAACATGACTTCCACCACCGCGGTTGTTAGCGCGTAGATAATAGCTGCCGACGATCTTCCCCTGCTCTTCGGCGACGAACACTTCCTGTCCCGGCGCACGCCAATAGGCAAAAGCGTCAGCGCGGGAAATATCACGTGGCAGCGGATAGGTTTCACCTGCGCAAAAGACTGGCTCAATTACGCGCCAAATCGCATCATCATCGGATGGACTGGACATACGGATAGTGCGGGCTGAACACATGATCAGTAGTTACCACGGCTATAAAGGGGACTGACGAATCGCTGGGGGTGAGGAGCGGTTGACTCTCGATAGACCTTAACCCCTCACGTGGATCGCTTCGGACCTCTCCCTACGGCAGAGGTAGAGAGCGCGCCGTGAGCCTTGCTACTCCTAATCCCCCACTTGGATGCCGAGCTTCCTCACCGTCTCTTGCCAGTAAGGGAATTCCTTGGCGAGGCGCATTTTGAACGCGGCGCTGCCCAGCGTGCCGTGCATGCCCTGACTGGCGAAGCTTGCCTTTACCGCCGGCACTGCGACCACTTCGAAAAGAGCCTTCTCCAGCTTGTCGCGCAAGTCGGGCGGCGTGCGGGCGGGCAGGAACACGCCGTACCAGTTCTCCATCACCAGGTCGGGCAGGCCGAGCTCGGCGGTGGTCGGCACATCCGGCAACAGTGGGGAGCGCTCTGCGCCGTAGAGTGCTAGCGCTTTCACCTTGCCGGCCTTGATCAGCGGCAGCAGCACCGGGAAGTCGGCGTTGAGCATGTCGATCTGCCCGCCCATAAGATCGCTGAGCGCGGGCGCAGCTCCGCGATACGGCACGTGCGCGACTTTGATGCCGGCGGACGCATTGAGCATTTCGCCGGCAATATTCATTGTCGTGCCGGGGCCGGCCGAACCGTAGACCATGGCCTGACCACCCTTCGCTTTGGCGATCAGCTCCTTGAGCGTCGTCGCGCCCGATTTCGGGCCGATCACCAAAAGCGTCGGCACAGCGCCGACCAGCATCACCGGCTCGAAGCTCTGCACCGGATCATAGCCCGAGGGCGCCCGCAACACCGGGCTGATCACCTGCGAGCCTAGGCTCGCGAGCAGCACGGTCTTGCCGTCGGGTGCCGCGCGCGCCACTGTTTCCGAACCGATGGCGCCGCCGGCGCCGCCTTTGTCCTCGACGATGACATCGGCGACGAGCCGCGGGCCGAGCTCGTGCGCCAGCACGCGTGCCAACTGGTCAACCGGCCCGCCGGCCGCGAAGGGTACGACGATCTTGACTACATCGGCGGCAGCTGGTGCAGCGAAGGCCGCGGCGGCGCAGCAGATCAATGCTTTCAGAAATCGCATCGAGGTTTCCACTTTGGCGACTTTATGTGAAGTATAGCGCGGCGACACGCGCGTGCCATTGCCCGCGTTGAAGGCGTGCCATACGCTTTCGCGCCAATGGCTTTGAGATCCTGGCTCATCGCGGCGCGTCCCCGCACCTTAGCCCTCTCTCTAACGCCGGTGATGGTCGGTGCAGCGCTGGCCTGGGCGGTGCAGCGCGAACTGCCCGTGCTGCCGGTGCTGGCGGCGTTGACCGGCAGCATGTGCATCCAGATGGGCACAAATTTGCACAACGACGCGGTCGACTCCGAACTCGGCGGCGACGGGCCCGACCGCATCGGGCCGCCGCGTGTGACGGCGATGGGACTATTGAGCGCGCGCAAGGTGAAGCTCGGCGCAGTCGCGTGCTTTGCAGCATCCGCGCTGCTCGGACTCTATCTGATGACGGTCGGCGGCTGGCCGATCCTGCTGCTCGGCGTGCTGTCAATCGCAGCGGGCTGGGCCTACACCGGCGGACCGTGGCCAATCGCCTATACGCCGCTCGGCGAATTGTTCGTTATCGTTTTCTTCGGCATCGGCGCGGTAGGCGGCACCTATTGGCTGTGCGCCGGCAATCTCGGCGCGCCGGTGCTCGTGAGCGGTCTCGCGCTCGGACTGATGACCGGCGCGGTGCTGCTGGTCAACAATCACCGCGATGTCGAAGCCGACACGCGGGTCGGACGGCGCACCCTCGCCATACTGGCGGGGCGGCACGGCACGACATGGATCTATGCCGGACTGATGCTTACGCCCTTTGCGCTGCTGGTGCCGATCGAGCGCGCGCTACCGCAGCAGCATGTCTGGATAACGCTGCTGGTGCTGCCGCCGACGCTATGGGTGATTTATCGTTTCGTGCGCGAGCCGCCCGGACGCGGCCTTAACCGGATCTTGGTGTCGACCATGTGGATCCAAATGATTTTCAGTCTACTACTGGCTGCCGGGATGCTGTTCTGATGTAGATCAATGTAAATTCTCGGGAAGCTTCGTACATAGAATCAGCCGAGCGGAGTAGATAGCAGCCATGGCTTTGCGCAAAGGTGTTTACATCGTCCCCACGGACCGCTGGTACATCGAGCGGACGGTATGGTTGATCGCCGGCCTCGTGCTGCTGGTAAGCACGCTGCTGGCGGTGTTGGTCAATCAACTGTTCATCTTCGGCGTGATTGCTACCGGCCTCGTCTCCATCAACGTCGCGCTCACCGGCTTCTGCCCCATCGGCAATGTGCTCAAGTTGCTCGGCTTCAGGGGGGCGATTGAGGCGCCCAACAGCGGGAATCTCTATTTCCTGCAGACCGATAGTTGGTATCTCGAACGGCGCATCTATGTGACGGTCGGCGTCAACATCACACTCGGCTCGATCCTCTTCCTGGTGCACAGCCCGTGGTGGGCGCTATTCCCCGCTTTCGTCGGCACGGCAATGGTGTGGTTCGCCGCGACCGGCCTCTGTATCCTGGCCAATATTCTCTTTTGGATCGGCGCCGAACCCCGGCTCAACCCGGGCGCTGTGATTGGCGGGAAGGTCAGGCGGGCTGGGCACGCCTGAGGGTGGGCCGGTCCGCCCGGCAATGCCTCGTACTTTTGCTTCAAGCTAATACTTTCAGCTAATCCTCCGCTTTCCCGCAGACGGCTGTAAAATTCGGCGGCCACGGCTCTGGACTTTCAATGCCGGGACCCGACAATGCCGTTGGGGAACAACGCGTATGAGTGACGACATCATCCTCGAGACTGAGGATCTGACCAAGCAATTCGCTGGGTTTGTCGCGGTCAACGGCGTCTCGCTGCGCGTCCGCCGTGGCAGCATCCATGCCTTGATCGGCCCTAACGGAGCCGGCAAGACCACCTGCTTCAACATGCTCACCAAGTTCCTGAGTCCGACGCGCGGCCGCATCGTCTACAACGGCCGCGACATAACAGCGCTGCCGCCGTCGGAAGTGGCGCGGCTCGGCCTCGCGCGCTCGTTCCAGATTTCCGCCGTGTTCCCGCATATGACCGTGCTGGAGAACGTACGCATCGCCCTGCAGCGCAAGCGCGGTAGCTCCTTCGATTTCTGGCGCTCGCATGCCGCCCTCCAGCAGTTCAATGATCGCGCGATGCAACTGATCGACGACGTCGGCATTACCTCCTACGCCAACTGGAATGCGGTTGAGCTGCCGTACGGGCGCAAGCGTGCGCTGGAGATCGCTACCACCTTGGCGCTCGATCCGGAGATGCTGTTGCTCGACGAGCCGATGGCCGGCATGGGGCACGAGGACATCCAGCGCATCGCGCAACTGATCAAGCGAGTAGCCGCCAAGCACACGGTGCTCATGGTCGAGCACAATCTTTCGGTGGTCGCCGATCTCTCCGATACCATCACGGTGCTGACGCGCGGACGCGTACTGGCCGAGGGCAATTACGTCGCGATCTCGAACAATGCCGAGGTGCGCGAAGCCTACCTGGGGGTCGGGCATGCTTGATGCGCGCACACCCTTGCTCGCGGTGAAGGACCTGCAGGCCTGGTACGGCGAGTCACACATCCTGCACGGTGCGACCTTCGAGGTGCAGGACGGAGAGGTAGTCACGCTGCTCGGCCGCAATGGTGCCGGAAAGACCACCACGCTGAAATCAATAATGGGCATGGTCGGTCGACGCGAGGGCTCGGTGCGCTTCGAGGGCCAGGAACTGATCGCGTATTCGTCGGATCGGATCGCACGCGCCGGCATCGCGCTCTGCCCCGAGGAGCGCGGTATCTTTGCCAGCCTGAACGTCGAGGAGAATCTACTGCTGCCGCCGGTAATCCGCCCTGGCGGCTTGCCACTTGCGCGCATCTTCGAGCTGTTTCCCAACCTGCTAGAGCGGCTCAAGTCGAGCCAAGGCACCAAGCTGTCCGGCGGCGAACAGCAGATGCTGGCAATCGGCCGCATCCTGCGCACGGGCGCGCGACTGCTGCTGCTCGACGAGCCGACCGAGGGCCTCGCCCCGGTCATCATTCAGCACATCGGCAAGACCATCCTGGCGCTCAAGCAGCAAGGATTTACCATTCTGCTGGTGGAGCAGAATTTCCACTTCGCATCGACCGTCGCGGACCGTTACTACGTCATGGAAAATGGGCGTATCATCGACCAGTTCGCCAATGTCGATCTGGACGCCAATATCGATAAACTGCACGATTATCTTGGCGTATAAAAAACAAGGCTATTAGGGGCCGGAAACACAGGGAGGGCGGACAATGTTGAAGACGATGCGGTTGACGGCACTTGGCGCCATCTCGGCTTGCGGTACGGCGAACGCTCATAAGCTGCGCGCCACCATTCCGGCGGACGGGGCTTCCCGCCCGCTAATCCTGGAAATTCTCGATAACAACAAGGAGGACTAAATGAGAAAGATGATGTGGCTCGCGGCGCTCGCCGCAGGTCTGGCCTGCGGGGACGCCAGCGCCCAGGAGTTCAGCGTTAAGATCGGTGTGCTCAGTGACATGTCGAGCCTTTATTCCGACATTGGTGGGGCAGGCTCTGTTATCGCCGCCAAAATGGCCATTGCCGATTTTGCCAAATCGAATCCTGACGTGAAGGTCGAGCTCGTCAACGGTGACCATCAGAATAAGCCTGATGTCGGTTCGCAGATCGCCAATCAGTGGTTCGACGTTGAGAAAGTCGACATGATCGTCGACGTTCCAAACTCCGGTGTTGCGCTTGCGGTCAGCCAGATCGCTAACCAGAAGAACAAAGTGTTTCTGGCTTCAGGTCCGGCCGCCTCGGACCTCACCGGTCCCAAATGCAACGCCAACACCATCCATTGGACCTATGACACCTGGATGCTGGCCAACGGCACCGGCAAGGCGCTGGTGAAGACTGGCGGCGATACCTGGTTCTTCCTCACGGCTGATTACGCCTTTGGCCATGCGCTCGAGCGCGATACAGCCGCGGCGGTCGAAGCCAGTGGCGGCAAGGTGCTCGGCAAGGTTCGCCACCCGATCAACACCAACGACTTCTCGTCGTTCCTATTGCAGGCGCAATCCTCGAAGGCCAAGGTCATCGGCCTCGCCAATGCCGGCGGCGACACCATCAACTCGATCAAGCAGGCCGCCGAGTTCGGCATCGTCAAGGGGGGCCAGAGCCTCGCCGGCTTGCTGGTGTTCGCCAGCGACGTCAACGCGCTCGGACTGGCGACCGCGCAAGGCTTGACGCTGACCGAAACTTGGTACTGGGACATGAACGACGCCAACCGCGCTTGGACAAAACGCTGGCAGGCGGAGCGCAATGCACCGGGTAAGTTCCCGACCATGGTGCAGGCCGGCGTCTATTCGGCGGTAACGCATTATCTCAAGGCGGTCGCCGCGCTGAAGAGCGCAGCCGACGGCAAGGCGGTAGTGGCGGAGATGAAAAAGCTGCCGACTGACGATCCGCTGTTTGGCAAGGGCATCATCCGCGCCGATGGCCGCAAAGTACACCCGGCCTATCTGTTCGAGGTGAAGGCGCCGGCGGACTCGAAGTATGCCGGTGACTTCTACAAGCTGCGCGCCACGATTCCAGCGGACGAAGCCTTCCGGCCGCTCAAGGATGGCAACTGTCCGCTGGCGAGCGGCTGACCTCGTACCAAAGCGTCTGTAGCGGTCCCGGGTGTGTGCTGCGCTGCGCCCGGGACCCGAGCAGGCGACGAAGACCCCGATCCATGTTCGAAATCTTCGGCACCCCTTCGACCGCGCTTTTTGGCCAGCTCCTCATCGGACTGATCAACGGCTCGTTCTATGCGCTGCTGAGCCTCGGGCTCGCCGTGATCTTCGGCATGCTCAACATCATCAATTTTAGCCACGGCGCCCAATACATGTTGGGCGCCTTCTGCGCCTATCTGATCCTGCAATACACCGGCATTGGCTACTGGCCGGCGCTCATCATTGCGCCGTTGGTGGTCGGCATCAGCGGCATCATCGTCGAGCGCTTCTTCCTGCAATGGCTGTACAAGCTCGACCATCTCTACGGCCTGCTGCTGACCTTCGGGCTTGCACTGATCTTTGAAGGCGTGACGCGCAACTATTTCGGCTCTGCCGGTCTGCCCTACACCGTGCCGGAGTCGCTGCAGGGCGGGCGCAATCTCGGCTTTATGTTCCTGCCCAACTACCGGGCGTGGGTCATCGTGGCTTCGCTCACGGTCTGCATGGGTACGTGGTTCGTGATCGAGCGCACAAAGCTTGGCGCATATCTGCGCGCCGCCACCGAGAATCCGAGTTTGGTGCGCGCGTTCGGCATCAACGTGCCACGCATGATCACGCTGACCTACGGTTTCGGCGTTGCGCTCGCCGCTCTCGCCGGCGTGATGGCAGCGCCGATCTACAACGTCTCGCCGCAGATGGGTTCCGAGCTAATCATCGTGGTCTTCGCGGTGGTCGTGATCGGCGGCATGGGCTCGATCCTGGGAGCGATCGTCACCGGCTTTGGATTGGGCGTGATCGAGGGCCTCACCAAGGTTTTCTTTCCCGAGGCGTCGAACACCGTGATCTTCGTCGTAATGGCCATCGTGCTGCTGGTGCGGCCGGCCGGCTTGTTCGGACGGAGTGGCTGATGGATCGTTCGGCCAATATAGTGACGACTCCTCGCGACACATTTCGCGCGCCGAGCGAACTGTTTGCCTTCGTGGTGATGACCATCCTGCTCGTGGTCGCGCCGTTTTTCACCTATCCGCTGTTCCTGATGCAGGTGATGTGTTTCGCGCTGTTCGCGCTCGCGTTCAACCTGCTGGTCGGCTACGTTGGCCTCTTGTCCTTCGGACACGCGCTTTATTTCGGCTGGGCAAGTTATCTGTCTGCCTATTCGGCGAAGACCTGGGGTTTTACGCCCGAACTCGCCATCGTCACCGGCACCGCGACGGCTACCGTTTGCGGCTTCGTCGCCGGCACGCTGGCAATCCGCCGGCAAGGCATTTATTTCGCGATGATCACGTTGGCACTGGCGCAGATGATGTATTTCTTCGCGCTGCAGTTCAAATTCACCGGCGGTGAAGACGGCATCCAGGCCGTGCCGCGCGGATATCTTTTCGGCCTGATCGACCTGCGCAACGAGGCGGCTATGTATGTCGTCGTGCTGGGCATTTTCCTTGGCTGTTTCCTCTTCATCTACCGCATCATCCATTCGCCGTTCGGCGAGGTGCTTAAAGCGATCCGCGAGAACGAAACGCGGGCGATCTCGCTCGGTTACCAGACCGACCGCTATAAGTTGGTTGCCTTCGTGCTCTCGGCCACGCTCGCCGGAGCCGCCGGCGCGACCAAGGCGATCGTGCTGCAGCTCGCCTCACTTACCGATGTCAACTGGCCTATGTCGGGTGAAGTGGTGCTGATGACGCTGGTTGGCGGGCTCGGAACCATCTTCGGCCCGGTAGTGGGCGCCTCGGTCATCCTTGTGATGCAGTACAAGCTCGCCCCCGTGGGCGAATGGGTGCTGGTGATCCAAGGCGTGATCTTTGTCGCCTGCGTGCTCTTGTTCCGCCGCGGCATCGTCGGCGAACTCGCCAGCGGGCTGCGAATACGGCTGTAGGGTCTCGGCCCCGCAATCCGGCCAAGCGCCGAATCGTAACTATCCCGTTAGGGATGCATTTGTGACACGCGCGGCAATCGCGGGTGGGTGCGGCATTGTGACCCCGTTGAGGTAGATCAAGGTTCCCGCGACCAAAAGTTGAATAGCTGGCTGTACGTCCAGCCTAAGAACGTTGGCGCCTTGTAGAGCAAGGGGCTAACTATGAGTGCATTGCCGCGGTGTGAGCAATTCATTGGGGGCAAGTTTGTCCCGAGCCTCTCGGGAGAATATTTCCCGTTAATCAGCCCCGAGACCGAAGAAGCAACTGCCGAGATCGCCAACAGCACGACGCAGGACGTCAACGATGCTGTGCAGACGGCACACCGCGCGTTGCGTAGCTGCGGTTGGCGCACACAGGCCGATCTGCGCATCCGCACGCTGCGCAAAGTAGCGGAGCAGCTGCGCGAAAACATTACGGCACTCGTCGAGGCGGAGTCGCGTGTCACTGGACGTCCGATTCGAGAGATGCGCGCGCAACTCGGCCGGCTGCCGGAGTGGTACGACTACTTCGCGAGCGTCGCCGAAACGATGGAAGATACTTTGCCGCCGTTCGGACGCGGCTATCTGAATTACACGCGGCGCGAACCTCTGGGCGTCGTTGGGCTGCTCACGCCTTGGAACCACCCGCTGCTGATCCTTACCAAGAAACTGGCGCCGGCTTTGGCTGCTGGCAACGCCGTCGTCATTAAGCCCTCCGAGCTCGCGCCGGTGACGATCAACGTGCTGGCGGACTTGATGCGCGAGAGCGGCATGCCCGACGGCATCGTGAACGTCGTGCATGGGTTCGGCGCCGTTGCAGGCAAGGCGCTGGTCGAGAACGCGGCGCTGGGCAAGCTCGATCTAACCGGCGGTACGCCGACCGGGCGCGACGTTGCGGCGGCCGCAGGACGGAATCTGGCTAGGGTCGCGGCCGAATTGGGCGGCAAGGCGTCCTCGATCGTCTTCGACGACGCTGACCTCACGGCTGCCGTGAACGGAACGGTGTTCGCCGGCTACATTGCCAGCGGGCAAACCTGCGTGCAGGGCGCGCGCGTTCTGGTCCACGACACGATGTACGATCGCTTTGTGTCCGCCTTCGTCGATAAGGTCAGCAAGCTGCGCGTCGGCCCGCCCCTCGATAACCGCACCGATATCGGACCCTTGGTCGCGAAACGTCAGCTCGACCGCGTCACGAGATTCATCGAAACGGGCATCCGCGAGGGGGCAACGCTCGCCTTCGGCAAGGCGCAGCTGCCCAATCGGGGCTGGTACGTCAGCCCCACCGTTTTTAGCGACGTCACCAACGACATGACCATCGCGCAGGAGGAGATCTTCGGCCCGGTCGTCTGTCTCATGCGCTACAGCTCCGAAAAGGAAGCGATCGAGCTCGCCAACGGCACCCGGTTCGGCTTGGGGATGGCGATCTGGACCAATGACGTTTGCCGAGCGCATTCCGTCGCCGAGCAGCTCGACGCGGGCATCATCTGGGTAAACGACCACCACCGCATCGGTCCCGCGTCTCCCTGGGGCGGTTTCAAGGAAAGCGGAATCGGGCGGGAAAACGGAATCGATTGCTACAAAGACTACACGCGTCTGAAGAACGTCATCGTGAAAACGACATCGGACTCGTTCGATTGGTTCGACGGAAGTGCCACTGACAAACGATACAGCTGAACTCAAGGCGAAAGCGGAGGAGCAAACGCCATGACAACGACTACACCTGAAACTTTCGCGGCAAGAGCGAAGTCCCCTGGCGGACTGACTCTCCGCTATTCCCTGGCTCTATCGATCGTCTTCCTGGTGATTATGTGCTTGGCCTATGCAATCAACGCCGCCGACCGGCAAATCTTCCCGACCTTGCTGCCGGCAATTCGACAGGCGTTTGGCTACGACCTCAAGGTCGCGGGATTGATGTCGACCGTGTTCACGCTGGGATTGGCGGTCGCCGGCATTCCCACCGGTTACATCCTAGATCGCACGTCACGTAAAGCAATCATTCTCATCGCCATGGTGATCTATTCGGCGTTCACATTGGCGACGATCTACGCGTTCGGCTTCTGGGACATGCTCTTCTACCGAGCCATGACCGGCGTCGGCGAAGGCATGCAGATGGCGGGCTTGTTTGCGGCAATCGGCGCTTACTTCTACCAGAAGCGGTCCTTCTTCATCGGCTGGCTGATTCTGTCATATGGGGCGGGCGCCTTCCTCGGCCCGCGCGCCGGCGCGCTGATCTCGCAATCCGCGGGCAACTGGCAGACGCCGTTTATCTGGTTTGCTGTTACAGGCTTCGTGCTGGCCGCCATCGTGCTGATGCTAGTGCCGAAGGGCTTCACCGAGAGCGAGGGACCCGGCAAGGCGGGCCCGGTCGACGAGGCGGCGTTTGCCTACATGCCGGCCAATCTGTGGAACCGCAACGTCATCATGGGCTCCATCGGCTGCATCATCCTCGGCTACGTGCTGTACGGCTACATCGGCCTCTACACCACGTATTTGCAGAGCGGGCTAAAATTCCCGCCGGCGGACGCAGCCGCGGCTCTGAGCTTCTTCGGCCTCGGTGGCCTCTTGTCCTTCGTCGGCGGCTGGTGCGGCGACCGTTTCCCGCAACACTGGGTCATGGCCATCGCCTTTGCCGTCCTAGCGGCAGTCGGCTACTCGATCTATAACGTGGCGACGACGCTCGAGCTGCAATCGTTCCTGTCCTTCATGGTCGGCGCGGTCGGTAGCGGCTTCGTCTTCGTGAACCTCTTATCGTTCCTGCAAAGGAGCGTCCGCCCGAAGATGGTCGGGCGCGCGTCCGGCATCTTCCTGACCACGCTGTTCGGCGCCGCTTCCACGGCCGGCTATCTGATGGGTGCGTTGGTCGGCAACTTTGGCTGGGGTACGGCGGCGTTGATCGAGTTGACGCTATTCCCGGTCATCGGCATCGTCGCGATGCTCCTGGTCAATACAAAGCAGCTGATTCCGGTCAAGAAAGGATAAGGCTGAAAAAGATCGTCAGCCGGTACCAAAGGTTGGAACCGGCTGAAAACTCTTTGGTGGGCAATAACGGCACCTCTAAGTGAAGGAGTCGACCAATGAATAAAATGGGTTTCTCGCAGAGCGGACAGCTCAACGTCGCGGTTGTCGGTCTGGGCTGGTGGGGAAAGGTCATCGTTGAAGCGTTGAAAGACAGTCCGAAGATACGCGTCGCGAAAACAATCGACCCTCTTCCCGCCGTGGGCGATTGGGCCAAGCAGCAAGGTCTGGATTTTACCACCGACTATGATGCAGTCCTTGCCGATCCGAATGTCGGCGGCGTCGTGCTGTGCACGCCACACAGCATCCACGCGAAGCAAGCGCAAGCCGCCGCCAAGGCCAAGAAACACGTTTTCTGCGAAAAGCCGCTGGCGCTCACCCGGCGTGACGCAGTTGCTGTGGTCGAAGCCTGCAAGGCCAATGGCGTGGTTCTCGCAGTGGGTCACGAGCACCGGTTCAAACCGGCCATGCAGGAGGTTCTGCGCATGGTGCGTTCAGGCGAGCTCGGCAAGATCCAGATGAGCGAGGCTACCTTGACTCTCGGCGTGCGGCCGTTGGCGGCCGACAATTGGCGGCTGCAGCAACGCGAGGCGCCAGCTGGATCGATGACGGCGCTGGGCATCCACGGCCTCGATATTTGCGTTGCCATCAACGGGCCGGCGGAAAGCGTGTTTGCCAACATGCGCTCCCTGGTCAGCCCGACACCCGACACGCTCTGCGTTCTGGTCAGCTTCAAGAACGGCGCCAGCGCGTTGATCTCGTCGGTCTTCGGGCCGCCGTTCTCGATCCGCTTTGCGGTCTTCGGCGACAAAGGTTGGGTCCAGGTCCAGGACAAGACTCATCCGCAGGCGCCGGAGGGCTGGCTTATGATCAAATGCATGCAGGGCGGCAAGCCGCAGACCGTCGAATATCCGGTGATGTCGATGGTACGCACCAACCTCGAGGCGTTCGCTGACGCAGCTGCCGGACGAGCGTCCTATCCGGTCACTTATCAGGAGATGATCGACACCATCGCGGCGCTGGAAGCGATCGGCATATCGGCCCAAAGCGGGCAGATCGTGCAGGTGACGGAAGCAGAAAAGGCCCCCGCTGCCGCGCGTGTGCCGGTACCGGCAGAATAGCCGGCGGTGAGCTAGGCGGCGGCGCTCCACTTTTCCGGCTGCTGCAGCGGGAAAGTGCAGGTGACGGACGTTCCACGCCCGAGCGTGGAATCAATTGACACTGTGCCACCGTGCAGCTCAACGAAGGAGCGCACCAGCGACAGGCCCAATCCCGTTCCCCGGTGGTGCGAGCCCATCGAATCGGTCTCGAACCAGTCGAACACGCGATCGCGTGCCTCCGGCGGAATGCCGGGGCCGTGGTCGGTGACCGTGAATATCACCGCGTCCGGCCGCCGCTCGGCGGCGAGCGTGACGGTTGCGCCCGGTGGCGAAAAGCCGACCGCGTTGGACAACAGGTTAAAGAGGATCTGCCTCAGCCGCCGTTCGTCGGCGTTGAGGCTGCCGATGCCGGGTGGAGCCTTGATTTCTAGCGAGATGCTGTCCTTCGCCAACCTGTCCTGTACGCCTTCTGCGGCGGATTCCATGCTGGCACGGATATCGACCTCACTCAGCGTGAGCGTCATGGCGCCGGCATCGATGGTGGCGAGGTCGAGGATGTTGTTTATCAGCGCCAGCAGCGCGTTGGTCGAGGTGGTGATGTAGCCGAGATATTCGCGTTGTTTACCGGTGAGCGGGCCGAAGGCTGGATCGCCCAACAGGTTGGCGAAGCCGATGATGTTTGTCAGCGGCGAGCGCAGCTCGTAGGACACGTGGTGCACGAAATCGATCTTGATGCTGTCGGCGGTTTCCAGGGCTTCGTTCCGTTCACGCAGGGCGCGCTCGACGTTTACAGTGTCGGTGACATCCTGGAAGGTCACGAGCGTCGCGCCGTCCGGCAGCGGCATGGTAGTCATGTCGACCATCACGCCGTCGCGCCGCTCGATACGGGCGACGATCGGTTCGCGCTCGTCGATGGCGGTAACCGCGGCGCGTAAATTGCGCCAGACGGTGTTTTCGTCATGCAGCGCTTGCGTCCAGGCGGTGACCTCTTCGACGTGCGGGTGTTGGTCGAGCGCTTGGGGCGAGAGCTTCCACATGCGCTGGAAGGCTGGATTGTGCAACCGCACCCGGCCGTCCGAGCCGAACACGGCGACCGCCTCGGCTAGGTGATCGAGCGTCTCGCTCTGCACCTTGATCAGGGCGCCGTAGCGACGGTGCATGTCGAGCCGCTCGGTGACGTCGTCGTAGAGGTATGTCACGCCGCCTTCCGGGTTCGGCGCGGTAACCACGCGCAGCGTGCGGCCGTCCGGCAGGTGCCAGAGATGCTCTTTCGGCTCGACGGCCCGATAGACCTCGTAAAGCTGCTGTTTCCACTGTCGGAAGTCCTGCTCCTCGGGCAGCTTGCGGCTGGCGCGCAAGACGTCGAGCACGGCGCTATCGGTGGGGAAGTGGTCGAGGAAATCGCTTTCGAGTTCGAACAACAACCGGAACGCGGTGTTGTAGAAGATCAGCTTGCGGTTGACGTTGAAGATGGCGACGCCGGTTGCCAGCTGGTCAAGCACGCGGCGGTGAGCCTCCACCATGCGGCCGAGCTCGGCGCGCATGGCTTCTACCTCGGTGGCGTCGATCGCCATGCCGGCGCTGCCGTCCCCGCTCGGTGCGTCGGCAACGTCGAGGATGCGTCGCTGGCCGGCAATGATGGCCGGTAGCCGCGTGTTGGGTCCGCTCCCGGTACGTGCGCGTAATGTCTCGCGCGCGGTGCGGTCGAGCAGCTCTAATCTGCGCGTCACTGCATCGGTAGCATCCTCAGCATTCACGGCGCGGGCATAGGCCTCGTTCACGAAGATCAGCCGTCCCTCATGGTCGCGCGCCCACACCGGCGCCGGCAGCGAATTGAGCAGCGCCTTCAAAGTTTCGACCTCGCCCATCAGCCGGTCGTGGCGGGCTGCGATGTCCATGAGCTCGAATTCGACACCACTGATGTCGCGCAGCCGCAGCACCGCGCGTCCTGCCAACGCACGGCCATTCGCCTCGAGCGGCCGGCCGGAAGTGGTGGTGAGCGTCATCACGAAACCGCGGCCTTCGTTGCGTAGGATGTCAACCGCCCGTTCCATGCGCTGTGCGGCGGTTGGCTCCAGCCAACTGCCGAAGGCGAGCACGCGCTCGGGCACTGCGCCGGGAAGGACCAAGCTCGTGTCGCCAAAAATCTCCGCTTGATCGCTGCCGGCAGGCCAGCCGACGAGTACTTGCGGTTCCGACAGGAGGAGCGTCTTCAACCGCTCGATTTCAGTGTGCAGCGTCGCGGCTTTGTCTACTGCCGCGGCTTTGGCCGCCGACTTGCGCGTACGCAGCAATGCGATGACGGCGAGAACCGCGAAACAGACGAGCATCAGCACGGGCGTGGTGACCTGCCAACCGCTCAGCGCCGCCGCCATGGTGAGGACATCATCGATGCTGAAAAAGACTAGCCCCACACCGGCCCACGTCGGTGTGCTGATCAGAATAGAAAGTATCGCAAAAACGAAGGCGGTGAGGACTCCACCCCGCCTCGGACGAGAACGCAGCCTCTCGTTCGCCGTCCGGAACGTCTCCGGCATTCCGACTGCCCCAGGAATGCGAGTGACGTCCGCCGCGCCGCTCGCGAATCGCCGGACTTTACTCCTGCGCGGACTCTGGCCGAAAGAGTCCAGATCGTGAACGGACTCTGTCGTAGCCGCACTATTTTGGCGCGTCGGCTTGCTTCGCCGTCTGTTCGAGGCTGATGCGGCCGACCGCGGCTGAAAACTGCCGTTCGGCTTCCGCCAGCGCTTCGGAGACCAACTCGGCGGCGATCGCAAGGATTTCTCTTGCGAGACAACAACGGCAATTGGGTATCCAGGATTCGTCCAATAAGGCTGTATCAATAGCCGGTAGAGCCGAATCCGCCGGGTCCGCGCGGAGTTTTGTGGAGGACGTCGACCTCGCGCAAATGTGCGCGCGCGACGGTTGAAATTACCATTTGCGCGATGCGCATACCGCGCGTGACCGCTACCGGCTCGCTGCCGAGGTTTACCAGCAGCGCCTGCACTTCGCCGCGATAATCGGCGTCGATGGTGCCTGGGGCATTAAGCACCGTGAGCCCGTGCTTAACGGCGAGGCCGGAACGCGGGCGAATCTGCGCCTCGGTGCCGGACGGCAGCGCGATGGCGATGCCGGTTGGGATGAGCGCGCGGGCGCCGGGTGTCAGCATCACTGGCGCATCTACCGGCACTGCCGCGATTAGGTCGAGGCCTGCTGCCGATGTGCTCTGGTAGGACGGCAGCGGCAAATCTTTGCCGTGCGGCAGTCGTATGATGTCAAGGTCGATCGTGCCGCTCATTCGAGCTCCTTGGCAATTCGATCGATCAACGTTGCGGCCACATCTTCCTTGCTTTGCGGCGGCCACGGTTCGGTGCCCGAGGCTGTCACCAATTGGATCGTGTTGCGGTCGCCGCCCATGATGCCGGTCTGCGGCGACACGTCATTAGCAAGGATCCAGTCGCAGCCTTTGACAGTGAGCTTGGTCTTGGCATTAGTCGCAACATTCTGGGTCTCGGCGGCGAAGCCGATTACAAGACGCGGGCGTCCCTGCTTAAGATGCGCGATGGTCGAAAGAATGTCGGGATTTTCGATTAGTGACAGTTCATGCGTCGTTTTGCCCGCCGTCTTCTTGATCTTATGTTCGCCTGGATTGGCGACGCGCCAGTCGGCGACCGCGGCGGCGAAGATCGCTACATCCGCGGGCAGGGCGGCTTCGACCGCCTCCAGCATATCGCGCGCCGATTCGACTTTGGCGACAGTCACGCCCGGCGGGTTGGGGATGTTGACTGGTCCGCTCACCAGCATCACCTCGGCGCCGGCACGCGCGGCCGCCGCGGCAATGGCGTGGCCCTGCTTGCCAGAGGAACGGTTGGCGATGTAGCGCACCGGATCAATCGGCTCATGCGTCGGACCGGACGTGACTAGCACGCGTTTGCCTTTGAGCGTCTGCGAGTCGCCCGCGCCAAGTAGCTTCGCCACTGCGGCGGCAATCTCCAGCGGCTCGGCCATGCGGCCCGTGCCCTGCTCGCCTGCTTCCGCCATTTCGCCTTCGTTAGGACCGACGAGCGCAGCGCCGTCGGCAACAAGTTGCGCCAGATTCCGCTGTGTCGCTTTGTGCGCCCACATGTGCGGGTTCATCGCCGGCGCGAGCAAGATCTTGGCGCCGGTTGCCACCAGCACGGTGGTGGCCAGGTCATCGGCATGGCCGCCGGCCATCTTAGCCATCAGGTCGGCGGTCGCTGGCGCGACGACGATGAGGTCGGTGTCGCGCGCAAGGCGAATGTGGCCGACGTCGAATTCGCCGCTGGCGTCGAACAAGTCGGTGAAGGCACGCTCGCCAGCAATCGCGCCGGCCGACAGCGAAGTGATAAAATGCTCTGCGGCTTTGGTGAGGATGCAACGCACGGCGATGTCACGCTCCTTCAGTCTGCGGATCAGGTCGAGCGACTTATAGGCGGCGATGCCACCGCCAATGATCAAAAGGACGCGTTTGGTGCTGGTAGCAGGCGAGGGTGCTGGGCGACGTGAAGATTTCGCCGCTGGAGTGAAGCCTTCCAACGCCTCGACGCCGGCATGCTCGGCGGCATCACGCAGGATGGTGCGCACCTCATCCTCGACCGAGCGGCCGCTTCGCGCCGCACGCAGGCGCAGGAGCTTTTTGAGCCGCTCATCAAGCTGCCGGACGGTCAGAGACGCCATGAGAAAAGCCCTATTTTCTGCAGCTTAGCCCCATATTGATTGCATTGCAATCAATGCTAGCACTTGATCATGCTTACGCAGGAACACCAATACGAAATGGGGCGGCGGCACCGTCTTCATTGCTCGCCTATCCGACGCGCTGGGCGGGCGCGCTGGTCTGGCAGGGGGTGGAGCGATTTAAATGTTAGAGCAGTGGTTCGGGCCGCGCGGCTTCAGGAGCTCAGTGCCGCGATGGGATCTGCGGCGGGCATGACAGCGCCTAAAACATCCGCCACGCCACTAGCGCCAGCAGCGCCGCTATCACCCACAGCGCCACCGCGGTCGTGTGATTGCGGCGCTGCTCGGCACGGCCAATCGCCTCCACCGTCTCCGGAGATAGCACCAGACCGGCGCGGGTGATGTCGTCGAGTTGGTCGAGCAGCGTGGCGCTACGCGTGAGCAGCGATGGGACCTGTGCGGCGAATTGGCCGATCTCGCCGGCGCTCTTGGCGGCGTCTTCCAGCCGGCCGATGGCACCGAGATTGCGCTCGATCCATTCGCGTACCACCGGCTCGGCGATGCTCCACATGTCGAGCTTGGGATCGAGCGTGCGGGCGACGCCTTCCACCACCACCATGGTCTTTTGCAGCAGCAGCAGCTCGGGCCGTGTGCGCATGTCGAAAAGGCCAGTGACCTCGAATAGCAGCATCAAGAGCTTGGCCATCGAGATGTCTTCGGCGGTGCGGTTGTGGATCGGCTCGCCAATTGCGCGGATCGCCTGCGCGAAGCTCACTACCGAGTGGTGGCGCGGCACGTATCCGGCGTCGAAATGGATCTGCGCGGTGCGCATGTAATCGCGGGTTATAAAGCCGAACAAGATCTCGGCGAGGAAACGCCGCTCCTTCGGGCCAAGCCGGCCCATGATGCCGAAATCGACCGCGATCAGCCGCCCGTCGTTATCGACGAACAGATTGCCCGGATGCATGTCGGCGTGGAAGAAACCGTCGCGCAGCGCATGGCGCAGGAAGCTCTGGATCACCTTGCGGCCGAGCACCGGTAGGTCGAAGCCCTTGGCCTGGAGCGCGGCGCGGTCGTTGAGCGGCGTGCCGTCGATCCACTCGAGCGTTAGCACCTCGCGCGCGGTGCGGTCCCAGTCGACCGCCGGCACACGGAAATCAGCGTCTTCGCGGGTATTCTCCGCCATTTCGGACAGCGCGGCGGCCTCCAGCCGGAAATCCATCTCGATCGCTACCGAGCGGGCGAGCGTCGCCATCGCCTCGACCGGGCGCAGCCGCTGCGCTTCCAGCGAAACGCTTTCGGCCTTACGCGCCACGTAGAAAAAGGCGGCGAGATCGGACTTGAAGCGCCGCTCAATGCCGGGCCGCAAGACTTTCACCGCCACCGGCCTGCGCACGCCCTTCTCCTCGACCTCGGCGCGGTGCACCTGCGCAATCGAGGCGGCGGCGACCGCGGGCCCGAAGCTCGCGTAAACCTCCTTGACCGGCTTCTCGAATGCCTTGGCGATCACAGCTTCCGCAGCGCTTTGCGGGAACGGCGGCATCTTATCGTGCAGGCTTTCTAGATCGAGCGCTATGTCGGCGCCCACTACGTCGGGCCGCGTGGCAAGGAACTGGCCGAGCTTGACGTAGGTTGGGCCCAACTTGGTGAGCGCGGCCGAAAGCCGGCTGCCCCCCGTCTTGACACCGGGCCGCTCGATCACCCGCGCCAGCGAAATGGCCATGTGCGCCGGCAGTGGGAAGCCGCGGGTATCGACCAGGCGGAACACACCTTCGCGTGCGAACACAAATCCTGCACGCGCCAGCCGGGCAAAATGGGGCAGGCCGGCGATCACAATTTCCAACCCGAATGCAGTGCCACGACGCCGGCGGTCATCGCCGTGAACGACACCCGGCGGAAGCCTGCAGCCTCGATAATCTTGGCGAAGGCAGCCGGCTTGGGAAACCTCCGAATCGACTCGACGAGGTATTGATAGGCCTCGCGGTCGCTAGCCACTATCTCGCCGAGGCGCGGGATCACTTGGAACGAATAGAGGTCGTAAAGTGCATCAATGCCCGGTACGTCGACGGAGGAGAATTCCAGGCAGAGGAAGCGGCCGCCGAACTTGAGCGCGCGATGGGCTTCGGCGAGCGCCCGCTCGATGCGCGGCACGTTGCGGATGCCGAAGGCGATGGTGACACAATCGAAGCGCCGATCAGGGTAGGGCAATTGTTCGGCATTTCCCTGCTCGAAGCTCACCACGGCTTCATAGCCACGGGCGACGGCGCGGTCGCGGCCGACGTCGAGCATGGCGGTGTTGATGTCGCAGACGGTGACGCGTGTGCCAAGCCCGCCCGCATCGACCACGCGGAAAGCAACGTCGCCAGTGCCGCCGGCGAGATCGAGCAGCGCGAAGTCGCGCTCGCTCTTCGGCGGATTGACAGCGGTGACCAGCGCGTCCTTCCAGGCGCGGTGCAGGCCGCCCGACATCAGGTCGTTCATAAGATCGTAGCGGCGCGCCACCGAATGGAAAACGTCATTCACCAGTCCCTGTTTCTCGGCGAGCAACACGGTCTGCTCGCCGAAATGAGTCTTCTTGGTGGTCCTTTTTTCGGTCTTGGCCATGGCCAATAGTCCTTTGCGGGCAGGACCATAGCGCGGGAACCTCAGGGGCGCTATGTGTCAATGAAGACCCGATTAACGAAGACCCGATTAACCAATGCCCGAGCTTCCCGAAGTCGAAAGCGTGCGCCGTGGCCTGGCATCCGCCATGGAGGGCGCGCGCATAGTCAAGGTGGAAGTGCGCCACCGCGGTCTGCGCTGGCCGGTCGCCAAGGATTTCGAGAAGCGGCTCGGGGGTCAATCGGTTGAGGGTCTTGGACGGCGGGGGAAGTATTTGCTCGCTGATCTGTCGTCGGGCGACGTGCTGCTGATGCATCTAGGCATGTCGGGCTCGTTTCGTGTCGGCAAGGACTCGAAGCCTGGCGTCTATTATCATGAGCGCTCGAAGAGCACCGCGCATGATCATGTAGTGTTTCACATGTCGAACGGCGCACTCGTGACCTTCAACGATCCGCGCCGCTTCGGCTCAATGAAGCTCGTGCCGCACGACAAGCTCGAGCAGGAACCGTTGTTGCGCGCACTCGGGCCGGAGCCGTTGAGCAACGAATTCGACGCCGCGATGCTAGCGAAAACCTGCGCCGGCAAGAAGACCTCACTCAAGGTCGCGCTCAGTGACCAGCGCGTGGTCTGCGGGCTCGGGAATATCTATGTCTGCGAAGCGCTGTTCCGCGCGCGGCTTTCTCCCAAACGGATTGCCTCCAACATCGCCGACCATAAGGGCGCGCCGAATGTGCGCGCAGTGGCGCTCGCCGATGCCATTAAGGCGGTGCTTAAGGACGCCATCAACGCCGGCGGCTCGTCCCTGCGCGACCACCGCCTCACCGACGGCGCGCTCGGCGACTTCCAGCACAATTTTCAGGTTTATGACCGTGAGGGTGAACCATGCCGGCATTGCAAGGGCAAGATCAAGCGTATCGTGCAGAGCAGTCGCTCGACGTTCTTTTGCCCAAGCTGTCAGAAGTGATGCCCCTCCATAATCATGCCCAGGCTTGACCCGAGCATCCATGATGACGGCAGTGGGGAATGACCTTACGATTGCAGTCCGGCCTCATGGATTGCATCGTCAACTCAGGCAAATGACAGTGCGGAGATAATATGTGCCACCTTCCCTGCATCATCAGGCGTTCCGGGGCCAGGCTCGATTGACTTTTGTCAGCGGCGCGGGCCGCTAGCCAACAGAATAGTGACGAATAGTCGGAGACCTGAATGGCTTATCAGAACATCATTGTCGAAACCAAAGGTCGGGTTGGTATCATCCGGCTCAACAGGCTGTCGGCGCTCAATGCGCTTAGCCCCGCGCTCGTCGCCGAACTCAGTCGGGCGATCGACGCCTTTGAGGCGGACGATGCGATCAGCTGTCTGCTGATCACCGGCAATGACAAGGCCTTCGCCGCCGGCGCCGACATCAAGGAGATGGCGGAGAAAAGTTTTTTCAATGCGTTCATTGGTAATTTCGCCGCCGACTGGGATCGTGCCGCGCGCGCGCGCAAGCCGATCGTCGCCGCGGTCGCGGGCTTTGCGCTCGGCGGAGGCTGCGAGCTCGCCATGCATTGCGACGTCGTGATCGCGGCCGACAACGCCAAATTCGGGCAGCCCGAGATCAAGCTCGGCGTCCTTCCTGGTATTGGCGGCACGCAGCGACTCACCCGCGCGGTCGGCAAAGCCAAAGCAATGGATTTGATCCTCACAGGCCGCATGATGGACGCAGCGGAGGCCGAGCGTTCCGGGCTGGTGGCGCGCGTGGTGCCCGCGGCCAACTTGATGGACGAGGCGATGAAGGTCGCCGAGACCATCGCCGGCATGTCGTTGCCGTCGGTGCTGGCAGCTAAGGAGGCGGTCAACCGCGCCTTCGAGACGCCGCTGGCAGAAGGCGTGCTGTTCGAGCGGCGGGTGTTCCACTCGCTGTTCGCCACTGAAGACCAGAAGGAAGGCATGAGAGCCTTTGTCGAGAAGCGCAAACCGGAATGGAAGAACCGCTAGCTATTTTCGCAAAGAGATAACCCGTACGACTGACGCCTCGGCGTCGCTGGATTGGGTTTGCGCGGCATGGACGTTGTGCACGGGGAGGAAATTGCGGATGGTGGCGGTGTTGATGAGTTACACCGGCGCGTAGAAGCCTCGATGCTGGACAGCACCGCGGCGTGATGGCCCTGCGCGTCGAGTCCGCCGGCGCCGGAAAGGTCGGTCATCGGCACAGGCTGAGGCAATTTGATGGTGCTGCCGCAGGCGAACTTGTCATTGACCTCAATGACCTTTCGGCTGCCGCCATGCCCGTTCGGGTCGGAAATGCCGACTAGTATCAGGTGGTCTTCGGCGTCTCGCGTGTCAACGAAACTGCGAAGCTTGCTGGCGCGGCTCGTAGGCCCGCAGCAACGCCAGTCCGCTCTCGTTGTCGGCCGTAATACGGAGCGTAAGGAGCATTACCGGAATCAATCCTCACCGTATCGTCCTGACGCCACCTTTGATCTGATTATGCCGCACCTTTGCCCATAGCGACGGTCTGGCAAGACATCAATGCGCTGGCCGAAACGTTTGCAAACCCATAGGGTTAATGCCGATGCTCGAACCCAAGGAACTGGAACGCTATGCGCGCCACATCGTGCTGCGCGAGGTCGGCGGCCCCGGTCAGGCGAAGCTGAAGGCGGCGCGCGTGTTGGTGGTCGGTGCCGGCGGCCTGGGTGCGCCGGTGCTTCTGTATCTCGCCGCCGCTGGCGTCGGTACACTCGGCGTGGTCGACGACGACAAGGTGGCGCTCTCCAACTTGCAGCGGCAGGTGATTTTCGGCACTGACGATATCGGCAAGCCGAAGGCCGCGCTGGCCGGCGCCGCCGTGACCCGGCTCAATCCGCATGTACAGGTTGAAGCGCATAATGTGCGGCTTACCGCCAAGAACGCACTTAATCTCTTGTCGCGCTACGACCTGATCGCCGACGGCTCCGACAATTTTGCCACGCGCTACCTCGTGTCGGATGGCTGCTACTTCGCCAAAAAGCCGCTGGTAACCGCCGCGGTTGGCACATTCGACGGCTCGCTCACCACCATTCGCGCGCACGAGATGCGCGCCGACGGCACGCGCAATCCGACCTACCGCTGCCTGTTTCCCGAGCCGCCGCCGGCGGGTACGGTGCCAGCCTGCGCGGAAGCCGGCATTCTTGGTGCGCTGCCAGGTGTGCTCGGCTCGCTGATGGCGCTGGAAGTGATCCGCGAAATCGTTGGCTTCGGCGAAGGCCTGGTGGGAAAGCTGTTAATGATCGACGCGCGCTCCATGCGGTTCGAAACGTTGAGCTACGTCTGGGACCCGGCCAATGCGCTCAGCGGCGATAAATCCAGCATTAAGGATTTGTCGGGGCACGCCTGAGAGGAGCCTGGCAAAAAGGCCGCCGGCTCCGGATCACAACATCGATGGAAGAACGCGATCCGGCGGCCGGTGACCATCCATGAAGGTCTTGATGTTGATGATGACCTTCTCACCCATGTCGATGCGGCCTTCCAACGTGGCCGAACCCATGTGCGGTAGCAGCACCACCTTGCCGGCCTTGGCGAGCTTCACCAGCTTCGGATTCACCGCGGGTTCATGCTCGAATACGTCGAGCCCAGCGCCGGCGATGTCGCCAGATTCGATCAGGCGCACCAGCGCATTCTCGTCGATCACCTCACCGCGCGACGTATTTACGATGTAAGCCTCCGGCCGCAGCAGCTTGAGGCGGCGCGCTGACAAAAGGTGATAGGTCGCCGGCGTATGCGGACAGTTGACCGAGATGATGTCCATACGGGCAAGCATCTGGTCGAGGCTCTCCCAATAAGTGGCGTCGAGCTCTTCCTCGATTCGCGGCGCCACCCGGCGGCGGTTGTGGTAATGGATCTGCAGACCGAAGGCGCGCGCTCGGCGCGCCACTGCTTGGCCGATCCGTCCCATACCGATGATGCCGAGCCTCTTGCCCCAGATGCGGTGGCCGAGCATCCAGGTTGGAGTCCAGCCGCTCCAATGCTTGTCGGAGGTGAGCACCATCGAGCCTTCGGCGAGCCGGCGCGGCACCGCCAGAATCAGCGCCATGGTCATGTCGGCGGTGTCCTCGGTCAGCACGCCCGGCGTATTGGTGACGGTGATGCCGCGCTGCATGGCAGTGGCGACGTCGATATTGTCGACGCCGTTGCCGAAGTTAGCGATAAGCTTGAGCCGCTCGCCGGACTTGCTGAGGATCGACGCGTCGATCCGGTCGGTGACGGTCGGCACCAGCACGTCGGCGGTCTTGACCACTTCGGCGAGTTCGGCGTGCGTCATCGGCTTGTCGTCAGGATTGAGCCGCGCATCGAAAAGTTCACGCATGCGCAACTCGACGCTGTCAGGCAGCTTGCGCGTCACGACAACCAGCGGCTTCTTGCTCTTCGACATACTCTGATTACCAAAGAGTCCGGCGGCCCCTGGGTACTCCCAATACCGCCGTTCAACCCTCTTTAACCGTGCTCGAGCACACTGCGGCGCACGTGCGTGGTCAAAATCCTACTTTTCCTACCAGATGATAGTGCGAACACAAAGCTTTGCCGCCGCATGCCGCCGCTTCGGCTGCGCGACAGTCGCCGCCGCAATTGTGGCGCTGCAATCGCTCGCCGGCTTTGCGGCGGGCGATGTCGCCGCCGGTTCAGTGAGCGGCCTGCCGGTCCCGCGTTTCGTCAGCCTCAAGTCGGACCGGGTCAACGTCCGCTCGGGCCCCAACAAAGACCAGGAGGTACGCTGGGTCTATACACGCGCCGGCATGCCAGTTGAAATTACCGCCGAATTCGAGAACTGGCGCCGCATCCGCGATTGGGAAGGGGCGGAAGGATGGGTTTACCACTCGCTGCTATCGGGCAGGCGCTCGGCGATGGTGGTGCCGACCTTGAAGGACGATCTGGTGCCGCTCTATGCCAGCCCGGACGTTAAAGCGATGGAGACCGCTCGCCTGCAGTCAGGCGTGCTCGGCGTGCTGAAATCCTGCAACGGCACATGGTGCGAATTTAGCGGCAAGAACTTCGACGGCTGGGTCCGACAGGAAAGGCTGTGGGGCGCCTATCCGAACGAGAAGATCGAGTAGGCCCGCCGCGAGAAAAATAGTCGGGCCGAGCCCCGTCATGCCAAAAAACAAATTGCGATCTGGGAGTAGTGGGCTACGACTTCTTGCGGAGCCGTACCACGACGTCGACCCGTGCAACCTCGTAGCCTTCCGGCGCGGCCGGCGTCTTGCCGACCACCACCTCGGTGCTCGGGATGTCGAGCAGCTCGTCGCGGCCCTCGATGAAGAAGTGGTGGTGGGCCCTCACGTTGGTGTCGAAATAGGCCTTGGAGCCATCGACCGCAACCTGACGCAGCAGGCCGACCTGGGTGAACTGGTGCAGCGTGTTATAGATGGTGGCGAGCGAAACCGGTACCTTGGCGCGGGTCGCTTCCTCGTAGAGCATCTCGGCGGTGAGGTGGCGGTCGCCTTTGCCGAACAGCAGCCAACCGAGTGCCATGCGCTGGCGCGTCGGCCGCAACCCCACCTGGCGTAACATAGCCTTCACGTCGTGCCACGGGCAGCCGTTGAGCGCCGAGCGGTCCGGTCCCGGATCGGCGACGGGATTGGAAGGCGAACCTGCGGGACGAGATTGGTTCATCGCTACGCCTGACAGCCGGCCGCGCCGGCAATGCAACTGTTTCAAACGGAAGATATACGACCGAGTTGCGTAGATGCAACTCCTTCGCAACTACCTTCGCCATTGTAATCTCTTGGTTTTGAAAGGATGAAGGCTGGCGGACGGCTGGGTTTCGGCACCTTTGCCCGTGCCCCTTGGTATGTTACGAATTTAACTATGGGAATTCAGCCAGGCGTTTCGAGCGGGAACCTCGCGCTCATGGAAAAACGGCGCAACAGCTTTGATTATGAGGATTTGCTGGCCTGCGGGCGTGGCGAGTTATTCGGCCCAGGGAACCCGCAATTGCCGCTGCCGCCAATGCTAATGTTCGACCGCATCACCGAGATCTCCGAAGAAGGCGGCGAGCATGGCAAAGGCCTGCTGCGCGCCGAACTCGACGTCAAACCGGACCTTTGGTTCTTCCTCTGCCACTTCAAGGGCGACCCGGTGATGCCGGGCTGCCTCGGCCTCGACGCGCTCTGGCAGATGGTCGGTTTCTTCCTCGGGTGGCTCGGCGCTTCGGGCAAGGGACGCGCGCTCGGTCTCGGCGAATTGAAATTCTCCGGCCAGGTGCTGCCGAGCGTAAAGAAAGTCATCTACGGCATCGACCTCAAGCGCGTCATGCGCTCGAAGCTGGTGCTCGGCATCGCCGATGGTTGGTTGTCGGCAGACGGCGCTGTGATCTATCGGGCCCTTGATCTCAAGGTCGGTCTGTTCAGGAAGGACGAGGCGCTGCAACCGAGCGGTGCTTGAGCGGAGCCCGTCCTGTTGCATGGTGCCGGGGTGGCCCATGTATCCAATCGTGCGCGCGCAAGGTATGTCATGAGACAAGTAGTCGTGACCGGGATGGGCATCGTTTCATCCATCGGCAACAATACGCAGGAAGTTCTGGCATCGCTGCGCGAGGCTAAATCCGGCATCGTGCACGCGGAAAAATACGCCGAGCTCGGCTTCCGCTGTCAGGTGCACGGAGCGCCGACACTTGATGCCACCGAAGTGGTCGATCGCCGCGCCATGCGCTTCCTTGGTGGGGGCGCTGCCTGGAACCACGTCGCCATGGAACAGGCAATCCGCGATTCCGGCGTCGAGGAACAGGACATCTCCAACGAGCGCACCGGCATCGTGATGGGCTCGGGCGGACCGTCCTGCCGAGCCATCATCGAGGCGGCCGACACCGCGCGCACGAAAGGATCGAAGCGCGTCGGGCCGTTTGCAGTGCCGAAGGCGATGTCCTCCACCGCCTCGGCGACACTCGCTACCTGGTTCAAGATCAAGGGCGTCAACTATTCAATCTCATCGGCTTGCGCGACCTCCAACCACTGCATTGGAAACGCTGCCGAGCTGATCCAGTGGGGCAAGCAGGACCTGATCTTCGCCGGCGGTTGTGAGGAATTGGACTGGTCACTCTCGGTGCTGTTCGACGCAATGGGCGCGATGTCGTCGAAGTACAACGGCACGCCGCAGAAGGCCTCGCGTGCCTACGACAAGGACCGCGACGGTTTCGTCATCGCGGGCGGCGCTGGCGTACTGGTGCTGGAAGAGCTCGAGCACGCCAAGGCACGCGGCGCGAGAATCTACGCGGAGGTCGTCGGCTACGGTGCGACCTCCGATGGCTACGACATGGTGGCGCCGTCGGGCGAGGGCGCGGTGCGCTGCATGCAGATGGCGCTCGGAACGTGCAAGGCGCCGATCGACTACATCAATCCGCACGCCACGGCGACGCCGGTCGGCGACGCCAAGGAGATCGAAGCGCTGCGCACGGTGTTCGGATCGAAATGCCCGCCGATCTCGGCCACCAAGTCGCTGTCCGGTCATTCGCTCGGCGCCGCCGGCGTCCAAGAGGCGATCTACTCTCTGCTGATGATGAACAACGGCTTCGTCTGCGAAAGCGCCAACATCGATAACCTCGATCCCGAATTCGCCGACATGCCGATCGTGCGCGAGCGCCGGGACAACGTGAAGATCGGTGCCGTGCTCTCGAACTCTTTTGGCTTCGGCGGCACCAATGCTTCCGTCGTGTTCAAGCGGCTGGATGCATGATCGCCCCGACCGGTAACTGCTTGTCATTCGAGTGTCGTATCCGCGCCATAGACGGACGACGCGCGCTTGCCGCGATTCGCCCGGATGCTTCACATGAACAAGCCGTTCTCGCGGTCCACCTTCCAGTTCGTTCCATGCAGGCCATTCGCCATGAGCAGTGAGCGAGGCGCGCCGCGCGGCCGGCTGATGGAAGGAAAACGCGGCCTTATGATGGGAGTCGCCAACGACCACTCGATCGCCTGGGGCATTGCCAAGACCTTGTGCGCGCACGGCGCCGAGCTCGCCTTCACCTATCAGGGCGAGGCGCTGGCCAAGCGCGTAAAGCCGCTCGCCGAGCAGGTCGGTTCCGAATTCGTGATGCCCTGCGACGTCGAGGACATTGCCTCAGTCGACGCGGTGTTCGATGCAGTCAGGAAGCAATGGGGCATGATGGATTTCCTGGTGCATGCGGTGGCCTTCTCCAACAAGGACGAGCTGAAAGGCCGCTACGCTGATACGACGCGCGAGAACTTCATCAAAACAATGGTGATATCCTGCTACGCCTTCACCGAGTCCGCCAAGCGCGCTGCCGCGCTAATGCCGAACGGCGGCGCCATGCTGACGCTCACGTATAACGGCGGCCTGCGCGCTATGCCGAACTACAACGTTATGGGCGTGGCTAAGGCGGGCCTTGAGGCCTCGGTTCGCTATTTAGCGGTCGATTTCGGGCGTCAGAAGATCCGCGTCAACGCCATCTCGGCGGGTCCCATCCGCACGCTGGCCGGCGCCGGCATCACTGATGCGCGCTACATGTTCGCCTTCCAGCAGAAGTTCTCGCCGCTCGGCCGCGGTGTAACGCTAGAGGAATTGGGCGGCGCCGGTCTTTACCTGTTGTCGGATCTGTCGACCGGCGTTACCGGCGAGGTGCACTTTGTTGATTCGGGCTACAATGTCATCGCCATGCCGCAGCCCGACGCACTGAAGGCCGCGGGTGCGACTGACAGCAAGGACGACGCCGACTGAGTCGACAAACCCATGGCTCGCGCGGGGCTGCTGGCTTCTCTCCAGCGGCAGCTATACAGCTCGGTACGAACAGGGCTTCTCTGCGACGCGAGTTAACCGTCGAGGCACTTTCACGCTGGTTGGCGCCATCTGCGGCGCTACGCCGTTTTTAGCTCCGTCGCCCGACTAGTGGCAGTCGCGCCTTGTGGCCCTCGCGGTCGGCAACATATCTCTCCTTTGGTCAGCTCTGTGCCCTTAGCGGCGGGGCGTTTCAAGGCCGGCAGCGCGTTGCCCTACATCGTCACCAAGGTTTTCGGCGGCTTGATTCCCCCGCTCAATACGCCGCGCTCAACCGCGACTGCGATCTTCGGTGGCCCGGAGGCGCTCGCTTCGCTTTGGCTGACTTGGCGTCCATCCTCGGTGGTATCATCGGCAGTGTGATTGGACGCTGGCTGTATCAGGAATAAGGAGAGCAATAGCGCAAATAAGAAGGGCGGCCGTTTGGGCCGCCCTTTTTGCTTGTTCGCGAGAAAGGTCATTCCGCCCCGCCGGCGCCGCCAGCCGCCTGCGGTTGCTCGGCAGAAGCCTCAGCCTTCTGCTTTGCCTCCACGTCCTCGCCGGTTATCTGGTCGACTACCTTCATGGATAAGCGCACCTTCCCGCGCTCATCAATGCCAAGCAGCTTGACCTTCACCTTGTCGCCTTCCTTGACGACGTCCGTGACCTTGTTAACCCGGCGCGGGGCGAGTTGGCTGATGTGTACAAGGCCGTCCTTGACGCCGAAGAAGTTCACAAAGGCGCCGAAGTCCATCACCTTGACCACGGTGCCGTCGTATATCATGCCGACTTCCGGCTCGGCGGCAATCGACTTGATCCAGTTGATGGCGGCCTTGATCGAGTCGGCGTTGGCGGAAGCGACCTTCACCGAACCGTCATCCTCGATGTTGATCTTGGCGCCGGTCTTCTCGACGATTTCTCGGATCACCTTGCCGCCCGTGCCGATGACTTCACGGATCTTATCGGTCGGGATCTTGAACATCTCGATACGCGGCGCGTGCTCGCCGAGCTCGGCGCGGTGCTCTGTGATCGCCTTGGCCATTTCACCTAGGATTTGCATGCGGCCTTCCTTCGCCTGGGCGAGGGCGACTCGCATGATCTCTTCGGTGATGCCGGCGACCTTGATGTCCATCTGCAGCGAGGTAACGCCGTTTTCGGTGCCTGCCACTTTGAAGTCCATGTCACCGAGATGATCCTCGTCGCCGAGAATGTCGGACAGGACAGCGAAGCGCTGGCCTTCGAGGATGAGGCCCATAGCGATGCCAGCGGTCGGCCGCTTCAGCGGCACGCCCGCGTCCATCAGCGCCAGCGACGAGCCGCAGACGGTCGCCATTGACGAGGAGCCGTTCGACTCGGTGATCTCCGACACCACGCGGATGGTGTAGGGGAATTCCGCCGGCGTCGGCAGCATCGGATGGATTGCGCGCCAGGCGAGCTTGCCATGGCCGATCTCGCGGCGGCCGGGCGCGCCGATGCGGCCGGTTTCGCCGACCGAATAAGGCGGGAAGTTGTAATGCAGCAGGAAAGTCTCTTTGTACGTCCCCTGCAGCGCGTCGACGAACTGCTCGTCCTCCGACGTGCCGAGGGTGGCCACCACCAGTGCCTGGGTCTCGCCGCGCGTGAAGAGCGCCGAGCCGTGGGTACGCGGCAGCACACCGACTTCCGCCACGATCGGACGCACGGTCTTCAGGTCGCGGCCGTCTATGCGCTTGTTGGTGTCGAGAATGTTCCAGCGCACGATCTTAGCTTCTAGCTCCTTGACCACGCCGGCCACAGCCAGTGCGTCGTATTTCGGGTCGACGCCTTCCGGGAAGAACTGCGCCATCACCCTTTCGTTCACGGTTGTGACAGCGTCCTGGCGTTTCTGCTTCGTTACGATCGAATAGGCGGCACGCAGGTCCGTCTCGGCGAGGGTGAGGATTTCCTTTTCCAGCTCCTTGTGGTCGGGAACGACGAGCTCGCGTGGCTCCTTCGCCGCTTTCTCGGCGAGCTTGATGATAGCCTCGATCACCGGCTGGAAATGGCGGTGGCCGAACATCACCGCGCCGAGCATGATCTCCTCTGACAGCTCCTTGGCTTCCGATTCCACCATCATGACAGCGTCCTGCGTGCCGGCGATGACCAAGTCGAGCTGGGTTTCCGGCATCTCGTCGAGCGCTGGATTGAGCACGTACTCGTTATTGATGAAGCCGACGCGGGCGGCGCCGATCGGGCCCATGAAGGGCACGCCGGACAACGTTAGCGCCGCCGAAGAGGCGACCATGGCGACGATGTCGGGATCGTTCTCCATGTCGTGCGACAGCACGGTGACAGTCACCTGCGTGTCGCAGCGCCAGCCTTCCGCGAACAGCGGACGGATCGGCCGATCAATTAGGCGCGAGGTAAGCGTGTCCTTTTCGGTTGGGCCGCGTTCGCGCTTGAAGTAGCCGCCGGGAATGCGACCGGCCGCGTAGTATTTTTCCGTGTAATTGACGGTCAGCGGTAGGAAGTCGACGCCCTCCTTTGGAGCCTTGGCTGCCACAACGACGGCGAGAACGGTGGTCTCTCCGTAAGTCGCGAGTACGGCACCGTCGGCCTGCCGCGCCATTCTGCCGGTCTCGAGGGTTAGCTTTCGTCCACCCCAATCAAGTTCAACGGTATGCTTATCGAACATTGTATCTTTCTCTCATGGTTTTCGGCCGAACCCGAAAGCCATGAGCAAGACGGCGAGAGACTGCGCGTCGCCGCGAGCGGGAAACGGACAGTATCTGGCGATCCTGCCATGGCGTTCAGAGCCTGCCTTGGCGCAAGAGGCGATTCCTTCTCGGCTCTTGCTTGTCTCCGGCGTCGTCGCCGGTCAAAACGAACGACTGCGTCATTACGCCTCGTTCACGAAACACGCGGGGCGCGCAATGCGCCTCACGCGGAGTTAAATTAGCGGCGGATACCAAGCTTCTCGATCAATTTCTTGTAACTGACTTCGTTGGTGCGCCGCAGATAATCGAGCAACTTACGGCGCTGGCCTACGAGCTTGAGCAGTCCGCGCCGCGAATGGTTATCCTTGGCGTGGGTCTTGAAGTGCTCAGTAAGGTTGTTGATCCGTTCCGAGAGGATCGCCACCTGCACTTCGGGAGAGCCGGTATCGCCCGGCTTCTTGGCGAACTGTTTCATCACCTCGGCCTTGCGGCCGGACGTAACCGACATCGGTCATCCTTTGGTCGCGCCGCGGCTGCCCATCAGCCCGGCCAGGTTGAACACGCGCTTAGGAACGATTTCACCGCGATCCAGTTCGGCCAGCGCCACCAGTTGGCCCGCTGCCGTGACGTAGACCGGTCCGCTGAAATTGGGTGCGTCCCGTCCGCGCAACAAAACGGCCTGGCCCCGTGCGAGCCTTGCCGCATCCGCCCGGCTGACGGCCAGCGCCGGGATGTCGTCCAGCGCGGTCTCAATGGGCAGTAGCGCGTCGGCGAGGCTTACCTCGCCGGCAGCGGCTCTATGGCACATAGCGTTCAGTTCTGCCAGCGAAATCATCGTTTCAGTGTCAAATGGGCCTACCGCCACCCGCCTAAGGGCGTGGACATGGCCGAAACTGCGCAAAGCGCGGCCCATATCGCGGGCAAGCGAGCGGACATAGGTGCCTTTACCGCATTCTGCCTCAAGCACCGCATGGTCGGGGTCAGGAGCGGCGACCAACTCCAAGCGGGCGATTTCGACGGGGCGAGCCTCAAGTTCGACCACCTTGCCGTCGCGGGCAAGATCGTAGGCGCGCTCGCCCTCGACCTTGATGGCCGAATAGCTTGGCGGCACCTGCTGGATCGTGCCGGTGTAGGAGGGCAGTAAGGCACGCAGCGACGACGACGACGGGCGCACATCGCTGGTGGCGATGACGCGACCCTCGGCGTCGTCGGTGTCGCGCTCTTCGCCCCAGCGCACCGTGAACTGATAGAGCTTGCGTCCTTCCATCACGACGGGAACGGTTTTGGTCGCTTCGCCGAGCGCGATCGGCAGGCAGCCGGAGGCGAGCGGGTCGAGCGTGCCGGCGTGCCCGGCCCGTTTGGCGGAAAATAGGCGCTTGATGATGCTGACCGCATGGGTTGAGGTCATGCCGACCGGCTTGTCGAGCACGATCCAGCCGTGCACGTCGCGCTTGTGACGCTTGAATTGCTGTCCCTTCGGACGCGCGTCGGCAGCCGCAGGAGGCCGTTCCAACAATTCGATTTCGTTATCGGTCACTTTTTTCCTCAGGATCGAGATCGCGCTTGACCGCGGGCGAACGCAGGAGCTGGTCGATGCGTTCCGCCTCAGCGAACCGCTCGTCGATGCGGAAGCGAATGTCGGCCGCGAATTTCAAGTTAATACGATGCGCGATCTCGGCACGTAGGAATTTCTTGTGCCGCTCGAAGGCCGCGAGCACTTCGTCGGCATCGCGACCCGCGAGCGGCATAATGTAGATAGTCGCGAGCCTGAGATCGGCAGTCATGCGTACTTCCGGCACCGTGATGAAATGGCCCTCGATCACCGGGTCGTGCACGTCACCGCGTGCGAGCATCTCGGCCACTGCGTGCCGCACCAGTTCGCCTACGCGCAACTGCCGTTGCGAGCCATCAGGCGTCGTGTCGTGGTGTTTATTGCGCATTACCGTTTTCTCGGCTCTCATCGTCCGCAAAAACAGACGATTCAATAATCGCCGCCGCTTGCGGGTTACTTGATGCCCCATCTTTCCGAGGCATGACAGTGTTAGTGTTTAAGTGGCGTTCCTCGCGCTAGCATGAGGCTTGGACTCACAGCGAGCGTTGAATCGTCTCCACCCGGTAGCATTCGATCACGTCGCCTTGTCGCATGTCCTGGTAGTT
>Ga0207859_1000020_pt1 | contig 25783 bp, 21 predicted proteins | sample LuqExpMetageno25_FD_187783 | JGI IMG/M metagenome (GOLD analysis project Ga0207859, IMG submission 187783) | Tropical forest soil microbial communities from Luquillo Experimental Forest, Puerto Rico - Sample 25 (SPAdes) | ecosystem: Environmental > Terrestrial > Soil > Tropical forest ...
ACTGACAAAAGTCCTCGAACAATCGAAAACATCACCAGAAACCCGGACCCTCAGAAGAGAGCAAAGCTTCAATTTCCAGGTTTTTCAGCAAACTGCTAGAGCAGAAACTAGGCTTGGTGCATTAGACGCTCGTGCTGCTGCCAAGCGCGCACCCCATCCGTTATCCGTTCATGAAAGTTGGATGGACCGACGATAGACTCTATCCCAGCCAGGCGCATATCGTCTCGAACAACGTCGCGCACGCGCGCGAAAGCGAAGGTGATACCTCGGGTGTGTAGCTCTCTGATGAGACTTAGCAGTTCGTCGCACGCAGTGACATCGATGTTGTTGACCGGCTCGAAATCTAGAAGCACTCGCTTCACGTCTGGCCGCGCAGCCAGTGACGCTTCCAATGCCTGGCTCATGCGGCCAATGCTCGCAAAGAACAGATCGCCGCCTATTCGCCAAATGAGTAACCCGGGAAAAGTAATTGCCTCCGGATGGCGCTGGACATCACGATAGGCTTCGGTATGCGGAAGCTGACCAAGCACCGCCCCTTGCGGATGGCTGGTTTGGTAAATCAGGAGTAGTATCGATAGCACGACGCCCAAGGCGATGCCCTGCAGCACGCCCAACGTCAGCTCTCCAGCAATGACGATCATAGCGTTGGCAAACGACCAGCTGCTACGGGCGAACAGGTTCTGTAGGTATCTGGGCTTCGTAAGATGTAACATTGCTGCGATGACGATGGCGGCGAGCGCTGGATCTGGCATGTCGCGGAACAGAGGCGTCAACAGAATCAGCGTGAGGAGGCAAAAGACCGCGGCGACAAGATTGGCGACCTGGCTACGGGCGCCTGCGCCCATGGCCACCGAAGTCTTCGATAGGCTGCCGACAACAAGAAATCCCCCGAAAAGGCCACTCAAAATGTTTGCCGGTCCGTGTGCGACCAATTCCTGGTTCGGATCAATGTCGCCGCCGCTCTCCATGGCTGCGGCTTTCGCTGCGCCAAGCGCCTCCGCATAGCCGATCAGCACGATAGCGAGCGCACCGGGGGTCAGCTCCTGCAATATTGTGCGGTCGAAGTGCGGTAACGTGAGGTGAGGCAGTCCGGATGGGAGGTGGCCGACCACGTGCACACCAGTCGCCTCTCCACCGAGCAAGCCGATAACGATTGTGGCCGCGGCCATGACGACGAGTGCTGCCGGTACGGCAGGCGCCAGGTGGCGAAGCAATAGCATTGCTACGAGGCAGAGTACGCCGGTTAGCGCTGGCGCGAGCGAAACATCAGGCAGATGCTGCAACACATGCCAAAGTTTCGTGAAAAAGTTGCCCGACGCGCCGCTGATGCCAAGCAGATGCGGCACTTGGCCGATGATGGTGACATAAACAAGTCCTTCGATGAAGCCACGCATTACCGGCGTGGCAACGAAGGCGGCCACCCACCCCATGCGCATGACTCCAAAAGCAAAGAAAAAAATGCCGATGAGGACAGCGAGGGTGGAGGTGAGCGTATTAAAGTCCGCAGTGCCCTGCGCCGCCACGGCACCAACGGTCAGCGCGGAAATAAGACCGGTAGCGGTATCCGGTCCGATCACAAGCTGACGCGAGGTCCCGAGCAGCGCATAGGCTACTAGTCCTGGGACTATTGAGTAGAGTCCCATAATGGGAGGCACGCCAACTATTCCGGCGTAAGCCATGCCCTCAGGCACCATCACCGCCCAGAGCGCGAGACCCGCCAAAATATCCGGCAACAGCCAATCGCGCTGGTAGGTACCTATCCATTTAAGGAGCGGTAATGACCGGCGAACGAACGAGTCAACATTGACCGAGACAGACATATCCAAACATATCCAGGGTTAGCCGCTGACGAGGTGAACTGAGCGAGCCCGACGCTTATACCTCCGACGGCTATTGGATTGTGAGTAACGGCTATGGCGGTACCCTACTTGTTTATTGGTCTATCTTTCAACTAGGGTCTCTTGTATCGCAAAGCATGTTGTCGATATGAAACGCACGCAGGAAATTGCACAAACGGCATTTCCCGGTAGCGCCGCCCACCTTGTTTCACGGGAGGACCGCGTAGCGGTCGGCAAGGCATTACGCGACAAGGTTCCGCGAAAGCAGCACGGTCGATGGAAGGAGGCCAAGGGCCGGCCAAACCCGATCGATATCCTGCGGGAGTCGGACGCAAGCCGAATGAAGGAGCTCGTGCCGATCCGTTACGATCGAATGCTGCAGTCGCCTTTTTCCTTCTACCGAGGAGCTGCCGCAGTGATGGCCTTCGACTTGGCGCAAATGCCCAACACAGATCTCAAGGTACAGGCATGCGGCGATTGTCACCTCATGAATTTCGGCGGCTTCGCCACACCTGAACGCAACATCATCTTCGACGTCAACGATTTCGATGAGACCCTACCTGCTCCGTGGGAATGGGATGTAAAGCGGCTTGCGGCCTCAATTGCACTCGCTGCGCGATCTATTGGACTCTCCGATGGCAAGGCCCGCGATTGTGCCAGCACTTCTGCACGCAGTTACCGCGAGCACATGGGGGAATTCTCCAAAATGGACCCGCTTCGGGTCTGGTACACGAAGATTACCGTTGACGATGTTATTGGAGCACTACCAAAGGCGGCGCGGAAACGTGTTTTGAAGCATATAGACAAGGCGGCGTCGCACAGTAGTTCGGAGATGGACTACCCCAAACTGGCCGGAACAGTGGGCGGGCACATCCGCATTACCGACCATACGCCTTTGATCTTCCATCCAAAGGCGTCCCGCGCTCCTGAATTTCAGGAAGCACGCGAACAGATTTTCCGAACCTATCGTGAATCGCTGCCTGATGACCGGCGTATGCTGCTCGATCGCTATCGGGTGGTTGATGCGGCCATCAAGGTCGTCGGCATCGGCAGCGTCGGGCGGAGATGCTGGATTGCTTTGCTGATGTCAGAGGACAACGAGCCGCTCTTCCTGCAATTCAAAGAAGCCGTGGAGTCAGTATTGGAGCCTTACGCCGGGAAAAGCGCGTATAACCATCACGGTCAGCGGGTAGTGATGGGGCAGCGTCTCATGCAGCCTGTTTCGGATATTTTCTTAGGTTGGGTGACGGCTCCGAACGACCGGCAATTCTATGTGCGTCAGCTACACGATGCGAAGATCAAGCCACTGGTCGAGACGTTTAATGCTGAAATGTTGGACGTCTATGCAGGGGCCTGTGGCTGGGCGCTCGCCCACGCACACTCGAAGATCAGTGAAATATCGGCCACCATCAGCGGCTATCTCGGCTCGTCAAGTGATGAATTCGACGAAGCCATGGGTAAATTTGCGTTGGCCTACGCAGATCAAGTTGAGCGCGATTATGCCGCTCTTAAGGTTGCAGCGAGGAATGGTAAGGTCCCGGCCCTTCAGGAGTCTTAAGTGTCTGATCCGACGGGCATCCTGCATTCGTATACCGTAGCGACAACCGAAGGGGGTAATTGACAACCAGTTGGTAAGTATTCTCTTCAGGAGCTCCTGCAATTGCCGAGTTTCTGGTTACAACCGGCGACGTGGTACGACATTATTAAAGCAAATTGAAAGGCGACCCGCGCCGAATTCCCACGTCTCGCTCTTGCTGGTATTTCGCAAAGTGTAGGTGGCTGACCGCCAGCACCACTCGTTCGGCGATGGTTTTGCGGGCGCACGAACTCAAATTATTGTCCTACAGGATAATTATGTTACCCTCTTTTTGCAGCATAACTGTCACCACCGTGGGCAGGAGAGAACCGTGATCGCATCGATTTGTCGTCACATAATGCTCGGTTCAATGACATGCTCATTGTTGGTTTCCTTTGCATCTGGGGTCGATGTAAAGGGGACAAATCTGGACGGAACATGGGCCAATGACGTTCAGGTCTGTAAGCAACTTTTCGAGAAAAAGAATAATAGGATTTCAATGACCGAAAACGCGGACTTCTACGGCAGTGGTTTCATCGTTGAGGGTAACGAAGTCAGAGGAAAACTGGAGCGTTGCCATATAACCTCCCAGAAACAAGAGGGTGATAAAACTTACCTCCAAGCGCAATGCGCCACCGATATAGCGACTGGACCAAGCCAGTTAGCCCTGCGACTTGATGGCAACGATAAACTCACGCGGTTTTTCCCAGATATGCCTGGGATGGATTTAAGCTATTATCGCTGTCCGGCGATGAATTAGCATTTTCATAACCTGCGCCGAACTACTCCGCTTTGCTCTTGCGCAAACACACCGCCGCGAAAGTCATCATTCTGGCGGCTTCACAGGGTTCTTGCTCGCAGCAGGAACCTTTTCGGGCACACGTTCGGCATGTGGCCGCGCTCCGACGCGCAGTTTTTCCCGAAGGGCTTGGAAAGTGACATACAGCGGCGGAATCGCGAAGATACCAATCAGGGAGGCGAAGATCATGCCACCAAATACAGGCGTGCCAACGTCTCGGCGTGCGAGTTGGGATGCGCCGCTAGCGACGACAAGAGGATAAAGGCCGAGTATAAAAGCAAATGACGTCATCATGACCGGGCGAAATCGCAGTCGTGCGGCTTCGGCTGCTGCCTCAAGCAAGGGAACGCCTTTTTCGCGCAGCTCCTTCGCGAATTCGACGATAAGAATTCCGTTCTTCGCAGCCAATCCAATTAGTACGATCATGCCGATCTGCGCGTAGAGATCGAGCGTCAGGCGGCCGATAATCATCGCAGCAAACGAGCCTAGGAGGCCAACTGAAACCGACAACAACACAGGGACCGGTATAGTCCAACTTTCGTAAAGCGCGACAAGGAACAGATAGGCAAACAACACTGCGAAGCCGAGGATGATTGGCGTCTTCCCTTCGGCGCGTTTTTCCTGAAAGGCGGTGTCAGTCCACTCGCCTATATAGCCTTGCGGCAGAGTATGCGCGGCTACCTCTTCCATCGCCTTGAGCGCTTGTCCAGAGGAAACTCCTGGGGCGGGGTTACCCTGAATCGTTACGGCTTGGCGATTGTTGTAGCGGATCAACCCCGGCGGACCGAGCACAATCTGCACCTCGGCGAGACTTCGCATTGGGATCATTTTTCCCTCTGTGCTGCGGACATTGATCCGATAGACATCGAAAACCTTGGACCTGTCGCTCGCCTCAGCCTGTACCTGGACCTGCCAAGTTCGACCAAACAAATTCATGTTGTTGACAAAAAATCCACCGAGCGAGGCCTGTAAAGCCTGAAACACCGAACTCAACGACACGCCGAGAATTTGCACCTTATCGCGATCAATATTGAGATAGATTGATGGATTTGCCGCGGAGTACGTAGAGAACACATTGCTCAGTTGCGGATTCTGATTCGCAGCAACGACGAGTCCGAGCACGACCGATGCAAGTGCCTGTGGATCACCACCGCGAAGATCCTCAAGGACGTATGCAAAACCGCCACCGCTTCCCAGCCCAAGAATCGGTGGGGGCGGGAACGGGACGACCCTGCCGCCCTCGATTTGACCAAACTTTGATTTGAGTCTGGCAGTCAATTCCCGAACGCCCAGTGCAGGGTCCTTGCGCTCTTCAAATGGTTTGAGCGTAACAACTAAAAAGCCCGCATTCGATTGCGAATAATTGTCGATGAAATTAAGCCCGATAACGGAAGTGATATCCTCGACTGCTTTGTCGTCGCGCAAGATGGTTTCAGCTTGTTCGATTACAGCTTCCGTACGCGAAACCGAGGCGCCTCCCGGCGTTTGTACAACAACAAATAAAGCACCCTGGTCATCTTCTGGCAGAAATCCTGTCGGCGTAATCCTCGACAGCGCGACGATGCCAACGACGCTCACGCCAACTAGCACGAGCCCGATGATCGAAACTCTGACGAGACGCGCAACGATCGAGCCGTAGCGATCTCTCACATAGTCGATGGCGCGCATTACTCGTCCCATGATCCCCCTGCGTGGCCCGTGATGAGGTCGCAGCAGGATACTGCACAGCGCCGGAGAAAGCGTAAGCGCGTTGATCGCAGAAAGAAACATTGCAACCGCAACCGTTACCGCAAATTGCCGGAACAGTTCACCAGAAATGCCAGGTATAAAAGCAACGGGCACGAATACTGAAAGCAGCACCAGAGTGATGGCAATGATGGGCGCCGTGATTTCCGACATGGCACGTTTAGTCGCCTCGGCCGGCGAAAGATCAGGGTGCTCCTCCATCACCCTTTCGACGTTTTCGACAACGACGATTGCATCATCGACGACTATGCCGATGGCCAAAACGACCGCTAATAGTGAGACAGTGTTGGCGGAATAGCCGACAGCCAACAATGCAATGAACGCGCCAATAAGGCTGACGGGGACAGCAAATGTCGGAATCAAAGTAGCGCGTACGCTGCCCAGGAATAGGAAAACGACGATCACCACAAGAATGAATGCCTCAACAAGGGTCTTTTGCACCTCGTGTATCGTATCTTTAACGAAGACGGTCGGATCGTAGGTAACCTTCCATGCCAAATCTTCCGGGAAGTTTTTTTGCAGCTCCTCAATTCGACTGCGAACCTCATTCAGCGTGTTAATAGCGTTGGCACCTGGTGTTTGATAAATCGCAATCGCGGCTGCCGGCCCACCGTTGAACCGGGTCTCACGGTCGAGATTTGCCGCACCCAGGTCCACTCGGGCGACATCGCGAAGACGCAGAATTGAACCGTCCGGGTTGGTGCGAATGACGATATTTTCGAATTCCGGGACGGTGCTCAGCCGGCCCTTGGTCTGGATGTTGAGTTGTATTTGTTGATCATTTGACACGGGCCGAGCACCAATACGCCCCACCGCTGCCTGAATATTCTGCGATTGGATGGCGTTGATGATGTCGGCTGTTGTCAGGTTTAAACCGGTGAGTCGATCGGTCCGTACCCATGCGCGCATCGAATAATCTTGCGGACCCCAAAGAGTCGCATCGCCGACGCCAGGGGTGCTCTTGATTTGGTCAAGGAGATTGATGGTGACGTAATTTGAAAGAAATAGCGGATCATGGGTGTGTTTTGGTGAATAAACTGCGATGACTCCCAGCAATGCCGATGATTTTTTCTTTATCGTTACGCCCTGTTTTTGCACCTCAGGCGGCAGGCTCGACAGCGCAATCTGAACTCGGTTGTTGACGTTGACCGTATTAATATCGGGATTGGTGCCGAGCTCGAAAGAAGCGACGAGCGAGTAACTACCGTCGTCACCACTGATACTTTTCATGTAGATCATTTTGTCGACGCCAACGACCTGGGCCTCGATCGGTTGCGCAACGGTCGCGGCGACAATGGCGCCGGAGGCGCCCGGATACGTTGCTGTAACGGACACCTGCGGTGGAACGATGTCCGGATATTGTGCGATTGGAATCGTTAGCAGCGCCAGCGCGCCCGCAATTGTTGTGACAATTGCAATTACGATGGCAAGCCGAGGACGATCAACGAAAACTGCTGACAACATCGATCAGCTCGGATTCGTCACCGGGGCAACGGGGTTAGCACGTACGAGCGCGCCTGGACGGAGGCTTTGTAGGCCCTCAACAATGACTTGCTCACCACCGGCAAGACCGGAATCGACCACGATGCCCGTACCCGTTAGTCGGCCCGTTTTAATGCGCTTTACCGCCGCCTTGCCGTCTTCGACCACAAAGACGTAGATACCCTCCTGATCCGCTATGATTGCCGATTGCGGTATTACGATCTTGTTCTCGGGCTTTTCGAGTTCGACAATGACCGTCAACAACTCGCCATCGATAAGGCCCGCTTTCGGATTGGGCATGGTGGCGCGTGAAAGAATCGTGTCCGTTGCTTGGTTTGCCTGTACGTCGATGAAGTTTAGCGTACCAGTTTGATCGTAGAGCGAGCCATCCGGATAGCGGACTCTAACTTTGAATCTTTGGAGGTCGGGAATCTGATTGGTATGCGAGACGCCTAAAAACTCGCGCATGCTCACCGGAAAGGTCACGTACATTGGATCTTGACTTACAATTGTGGTTAGCGTGCCTTTGTCTGGTCCAACGACATTCCCCTTCGTGATATTTGTGCGGCTGACCTTTCCTGAAATAGGCGATCTGATGTCGGTGTAGCCAAGATTGATCTGGGCCGTCTGCAGATTGGCCTCGCCCTGTAATATGGCAGCATGCGCTTCTTGATCCGCTGCCAATGCCTGGTCTCTCGCAACGACTGTGCCAGAACTTTTAGCAAGCAAGTCCTCAGCGCGCTGCAGTTGTGCTTCTGTCAAAACTTTCGCTGATTTGGCGCGCTCGAGCGCGCCTTGCGCCTGCTTCACGGCGGCCTCGAACAGCCCCTGTTCAATTCTGTACAGCGGATCGCCTTCCTTAACCGAGCCGCCTTCCTTGAACAGAATCTCTTCGAGGTATCCGGTCACGCGCGCCTTGATTTCGACTGAGTTGATCGCCTCAACACGACCAACAAATTCAAGCGACGGCGTTATTGACTGTTGAGCCGCAATAACGGTGCCTACCGGCACGGGCGTCGAGGCTGCATTCTGCCCATAGGCCGGCAACGCAGAACCAACAGCCAGCAGAAACGCTGATACGACGAAGCGCATTTTACGTCTCCCCTTTTTACGCACGTTTATCCGAGCAATGGTGGACATTATCATAAAATCATACAATGGGTCGAAGTCGAAATTTGAGCACCATATCTCCTTACCATTCCGGGGAAGAACTGCTATGGCAGCAGCGAAACGGGGTGCCCTTATGAGTGTTGTGGCTGGAGCCTTCGCCCGGCAGCCACCCGTCAAAGATCAAAGTTAAGAAGAAGCTGTGGCTCAGGAACCGAACGATTATTCTGGCGCGTTGTCGCTTGGCCAAGTGATGACGGTTCGGATTGGCCAAAACTGATATGAAGACGGTCGATATTATATATCGATATGAGGCGCGAGATACACCCGCGAGGCCTCTGCCACCAGATAGCGATGCCGCCTTCCAACGGCTAAATGATGGGAATCGCGCTTTCGCTGCGCTGCTCGAGAAGCTCTCCGATGAGAGTGCGGTAGTGCAACGAATAATTCCAGTTGATCCACGCGATCTCGGCTTGTTGTCAAGCACCACTGGCATACCGAAACAACGTCCGTTTGCTGTAGTACTTGGTTGTTCAGACGCCCGGGTGCCCGTCGAACTAATCTTTGGCGAAGGACCAAATGATCTTTTTGTCATTCGCGTAGCTGGTAATGGTCTCGGGACGGAGGTGCTCGGCAGCTTGAAATTTGCTGTGGACCATCTGGGTGAGAGTCTCAAACTCATTGTGGTCCTGGGGCATAGCGGATGCGGGGCCGTAACGGCGGCCGTGGATATATTTTTGAATCCGACCAATTATTTGCCGCTTGCTACTCAACACTCGCTTCGGAATATCCTTGATGCCTTGCTAGTTGCCATAGACGCCACAGCACGAAAATTACAGGTGGCCTTTGGGTCGAATATTACGCGGCACCCAGGATATCGAGATGCGCTGATCGAGGCGTCGATTATCACCAATGCCGCCCTCAGTGCCCACTCAATACAGCAGGATTTTGGGAGCGAAAATAAACTCGGTTTGCGAGCAGTGTACGGCGTATATCTTCTCGAGACTCGCGAGGTCTGGACAGCGGGACTCGGCACAATAAACGGCAATGGCTTGGCTGCAGCGCCCCAAGACGTTTCAGGATTCGTCGAGCTTGGTGATGCAATCGTGCGGTCAACTCGAATTACCTCGCTTATCAAAACCAGAGAATGAAAAAGCTGTACGGAGACAAGGGTCATCACCACGGGTAGCAGAAACTGGTGCGTAGACCACCGGCGATCACTCGTGTTATTTTCTATAATGTATCGGTCTGCTATTCCTTATCATCCTGCGCATGGGGATGGGTGAGGAACAGACCGCGAATCCGCGTTTGCGCTAACGGTGACCGCTTCGATGAATTCAACGATAGCTTCAAGGGACGGACGGGATCTCGGGCACTCGCTCGACTATTATGACGTTGCCAATGTGCTACTTGGGGTAATCCTTTTCTATGCACCCTGGATCCTGGATTTTCCGAGGAGCGCAGCTTGGGTGAACGCCTATATTTGCGCAGTCCTTATTATAGCTATTTCAGCGGATGCTTTGACTTCACCGGCCGTGTTGAACCAGTTGCTGAATCTGGTCATTGGACTTTGGATTCTGGTCGCTCCTTGGGCACTCGGATTCGACAACTACATTGAAACGAGTGTGCACGTCGTTATTGGCGCGACTGTTGCGGTTCTCAGCTCAATAAAACTTTGGACTATGCTTCAGCGCCCGGCGCAGCAGCCCTCCGAGGTTAAGGAGAGCTTTCAAGCGTCAATTTCCGGGACAAAGAAGGGACAATAGTACTTGCAAATGTGCACTCGATTTAAGTCGGCGGCGACGCCGCATGCGGGTGATCGTCCGAGCAGCGCAGACGACGCTCACTGATGGCCATCAAAACAGAGACTCAACAAGCCCAGCGGTTAGGGCCGGTATAGATGAACTCTCGCTTTATTATGTTTCAGGACTGAGAACACGCATTGGTTGCACTTTGGCAAAACGAACTCGAAATTGTTCAATGATTTCAGTGGGGCATCAGGCTGACGCGAGTTAGGATTCGTATAGATGAACTCTCGCTTTATTAAGTGCTAGGACTGAGAACCCGCATTAGTTGCACTTTGGCAAAACGAACTCAAAAATGTTCAATGATTTCAGGGGCAATTAGGTTGACGCAAGTTAGCCAAAGGCGAATGGAAAACGAAAGTGCTCATCGCGGCTGCTATTGCGCTCGCAATGATGCCCCGTTGCTCGTGCACACGTAGATATGTCTGCTGCGGGGCGATAGTAACGCCACAGAGGTAGCCATTTGGCTTAGCGGTTACGTCAACGGATCACGGAAGAACACCAAAATCAATTTGGGTCAGTTCGAACAGGGATAGAGCTCATGCGATGGACGGCGTTGAAGTTGTCGATGTTCGTATTTTTGCTTTTTGCGCCCGTCGCGGCGTTGGCACAGAGTCAAAGCGCGCCACCAGCCGCATCCGGCGAACAGCTCCTTAAGCCAGAAGAGCTTGAGGCACTCGTTGCGCCTATTGCCTTATATCCGGATACGCTCCTTGCCCAAATCCTTATGGCGTCGACCTATCCACTCGAGGTCGTGCAGGCGGAGCGATGGGCAAATGAGAACAAGAATCTAAAGGATGATCAATTAAAAGCTGCGGTGGACAAGCAAGCTTGGGACGAAACGGTGAAGGCGTTGGTTGCAACGCCGGACGTTCTCAAAATGATGAGTTCGAAGCTCGATTGGACAGAAAAGCTCGGCGATGCAGTTTTGGCTCAGCAGCCCGACGTGATGGATGCAATCCAGCGGCTGCGTTCGAAGGCGCAAGCAAATAACAAACTGTCCTCCACCAAAGAGCAAAAGGTTTCGGTCAAACAGGAGCAGAACAAACAGGTCATCGTCATCGAGCCGACGAATCCCGACACTATCTACGTGCCATATTACGATCCTAAAGTTGTTTACGGTGGGTGGTCTTATCCCTCTTATCCGCCTTACTACTTCGGATATCCCGGCTACATCCCGGGAGCCGTCATCGGGGCTGGGCTTGCCTTCGGTGCGGGCTACGCCCTCGGCCGTTGGGCAACCGGAGGAAATTATTGGGGTGGTAACGTCAACTGGGGCAACAATAACATCAACATCAATCGACCTGTTAACATCAACAACGTCGGCAACAACTGGCAGCACAATGCCGCACATCGCCAAGGGGTGAGATACAATAATCCGCAAGTTGAGCAGAGGTTCGGGAACAACAACCTGCGCAACGGAAGTCAGGCCCGCATGGATTTTCGCGGCCGCAGTGGTGAACAAGTGCTGCGGCCTGGCGGCGGGCAAGCCAATCTTGGAGGCGCTGGTCGTCCCGGTGTTGGTGGAGGGGGTGCTGGCGTTCCCGGCGCTGGCGGCGGTGCAAACCGACCCAGTGTTGGTGGAGGAGCCAACCGACCTAGCGCTGGTGGAGGAGGGCCGGGTGCTGGGGGTCGCGGCCCCGGTGTCGCTGCCCGGCCTGCGGGTGGAGGCGGTGGCAATGCTCTTGGCAACATACAATCCGGAAGGACGACGAATCTTCAATCGCAGCGAGGCCGAGCGAGCGTTGGAGGCGGCGGTGGCGGTGCGCGCGTTGGCGGCGGTGGTGGCGGCGGACGCGTCGCGGGTGGCGGCCGTGCCGGTGGTGGCGGTGGACGGCGATCTGACATTCGACTCAAGCACGATGTCGTTCTGATCGGTCACCTTGACAATGGTCTTGGATTCTATCGCTTTGCTTATAATGGCAGCGAGAAAGCCTATGTCGGCGTGTTGGCGCAGGAAGTGCAGAGCGTTGAGCCAGACGCCGTCGTTGTTGGTCGGGACGGCTATCTCAGGGTCTTCTACGATAAGCTCGGCTTAAAATTGCAGACTTACGAGCAGTGGATAGCGACTGGTGCGCAGATCCCATCCGCCGCGCAGGTTCAGCACTGATTGACTATCGGTAACAAGCCACAGCGTGTATCGAGGATGTCATGACTAACGCACTTCGCCTCTTGCGTATATTCACTTACGTTTCCTTGATTGCGTCGATGTTCACGTTTGTAACGACATCGACGGCAAGCGCCGAGCAGTCTTTCAAGACCACTGACGCCGCTGTTGATGCGTTAGTAAGCGCAGCGCGCAGCAACGATCGGAAGGCCTTACTGGAAATATTGGGTCGAGGATCATCCGACATAGTGTCGTCGGGGGATCCGGTGGCTGATACCGCATCGTATCAACGATTTGTTTCGGCCTACGATGCGAAACATCAGCTGTCTATGGAAGGCGACAACAAAGCTATTATGATCATCGGGCAGGAGGACTATCCGTTTCCGATTCCAATTGTGCGGGAGAATGGAACCTGGCGATTTGATACGGACGCGGGCCGTGAAGAAATCATGTATCGCCGCATAGGGCGTAATGAACTGGATACGATCCAGACCTCTCTCGCCTATGTCGATGCGCAAAACGATTACGCCGAAAAAGATCCCGCGGGTGCAGGAAAGGGTGTTTATGCGCAGCACATTGTAAGCAGTCCGGGCAAGAAGGATGGGCTCTACTGGCCGGATGTGCAAGGCGAAGATCAAAGCCCGCTCGGTGAGTTCGCTGCGGAGGCGGCGAAGCAGGGCTATCGCGTCGGCGCTGGGCGGATCCCTTACCACGGTTATTACTACAAGATACTCACGAGGCAGGGAGCCGCAGCGCCAGGCGGGGAACTAGACTACGTCGTAAACGGCAAAATGATTGGCGGCTTCGCTCTGGTAGCCTACCCGGCGCAGTACAGAAATTCTGGAGTGATGACATTCATTGTCAATCATAGTGGGCAGGTCTATCAAAAGGATTTAGGACCGCATACAGCTGCTATTGTCGAGAAAATGACTTCGTTCAATCCCGACAAGACCTGGGAGAAAACTGAAGCAGCAGCGCCCGTGAAGTAAAGGGTAGGAAATCTTCCGCAGTCGATTTTTTTATTGAATTATTTTGTCGTAAAATCTCTGGTTCAAAGGCCCAGATCAAGTGACTATTCCCACCGCGAAAGCTCCACTGCTAGAGGGCAAGAAGGGCTTGATCGTTGGCATTGCTAACGAGCGTTCGATTGCGTGGGGGTGCGCCAAGGCCTTTCGCGCGTTGGGGGCTGAGCTGGCGATCACTTACGTTAATGAGAAGACGAAGAAATACGTCGATCCATTGGCCCATGAGGTCAGTGCGTCAATCGTCATGCCAATGCATGCGCAGATCCCTGGGCAGATGGAAGCAGTTTTCGAGCGCATCGCCAGGGACTGGGGTCGACTTGATTTTCTCATCCATTCCATAGCATCCGCCCCGAAGGAAACATTGCGGGGGCGCGTAGTCGATGCGTCACGGGAAGGCTTTTCGACGACGATGGAGGTTAGCTGCTGGTCATTTATCCGCATGGCGCACCTGGCAGAGCCGCTAATGAAAAATGGTGGCGTGATGTTTACGATGACCTATTACGGAAGTCGCACTGTCGTCAAAAATTACAATATAATGGGCGTAGCTAAGGCGGCACTCGAATGCGCGGTCCGTTACCTCGCTGCTGAACTCGGTCCCAAGGGGATCCGCGTCCACGCGATTTCCCCCGGGCCGCTTGCCACACGCGCCGCCTCAGGAATCTTGGAGATTGACAAATTGCTCGATAAGGCGCGCGCAAAGGCGCCAGTGCACAGCTTGGTCAGCATCGAAGATGTGGGGATCGCCACGGCGTTCTTAGCCCATGATGCAGCAAAGCTCATTACCGGCGAAACCCTTTACGTCGACGGCGGCTATCACATTATCGACTAGGTGAGTTGGGCTTTAGTATTCGGCGACTCCACGAAGCAAGCTCTCAAGTGTGAGGGAACGGTCTAACCCTTCGACCTTTGTATCGACTCCGTCAGCTCGCAAGAGATCACGCGCGGTCCCATGGGCACCAATGATGCGTAACTTAATACCTCGACCAGTGAGTTCTGTATGCAGATCATGCAACATGCGTGACCCCGCGAGATCGACGTACGGTGCAGCGGATAGGTCGCAAATTACCAGGTGAACACGTGCAACAGCTGCATGAAGGCGATCCAAAACCATTTTCAGGACCGTTTCGGCATTGACGTAAATGAGTGATGCTTCTGGGCGGAAAATAAGCGCGCCGGCTATGGGTTCGTTCTCAGGATGACGGTCCATGTCGGAATAATTGTTGGTACCAGGGATGCGGCCGAGAAATGCAACATGTGGTTGCGACACCCGAGCCAATAGCAATAACACTGAGGCCGCGGCAGCAAGCAGGATACCGTCGAGGATTCCTAGTGCCAGTACTGATCCAAGCGCAATCGCTGCGGCATAGAAGTCCAGTCGACTCAATCGCCACATGCGAAGCAGTGCTGGAAAATCCAATAACCCATACACAGCTGTTAAGACGACGGCGGCGAGCACCGCCTTTGGAAGATTTTCCAAAAGATCGGTCAGGAAGAGCAGACAAAGCGCAAGCGTAATCGACGCAAAAACCAACGACAGTGAAGTGCGTGCGCCAGCCTTGTCATTCACGGCGGATTGCGAAAGTCCGCCCGCGACCGGATAGCCATGCCCCATCCCCGCTACCAGATTGGCCGCGCCAATCCCGAGAAGCTCTTGTCGGGGATCCAACGCATATCCGTGCTTCGCCGCGAAAGTACGGGCGGCAGATACGCCTTCGATATAGGCGAGGAGTAGACAACCAGCTGCCAGAGGAAATATTCCCTCAACATCGCGTATCCTGAGAGCTGGTCCAGCCAAAGTTGGTAAGCCCGACGGGATCTCTCCGGTAATCGGCACTCCAAGCGCGGGAAGTCCGAGCAAGGTCGCGCCGATAATCGAAATTGCTACGACGCCGAGGGCAACCGGCTTTCCGGGCAGTAGGCGTTCACCGAAAACGATTAGTCCGATCGCGACGATTCCAACGATGAGTACGACCGGACGCGTTTGATCGAGTTGTCCTGCAAACAACCAGGCCCGATCAAAAAAGTTATGCCCCCCGCCTGGCACCCCAAAAAGACTTGGCAGTTGGGTCATGGCGATGGTTAAGCCAGCGCCAGCCTTAAAGCCTACGAGGATGCTATCGCTGATCAGCTTCACCAGCGCGCTCAGTCGCAAAACCCAAGCGAATACGCAGAGCGCTGCAACCGTGAAGGCCGTGAGACTTGCAATCTGGGCGTAACGTATTGGATCGCCTTCAGCCATCGCTCCAACCGTCCCGGCAATCATGAGTGAGATGGCAGACGTCGGACCGATCGCGAGCTGACGCGAGGATCCAAACAGCGCATACCCCAAACCACCCAGCATATAGCCATACACGCCAACTTGCGGAGGCAAGCCTGCGAGTCCCGCATATGCAAGCGAGACCGGTATCGCGTAGGCCGCCAAAGTTACCCCTGCGATAGTGTCGCCTGTCAGCCAAGCTGCGCGGTAGTCAGCAATCCAACGCACTGGCGGAAACCACCAGAACCAGGACGCTCGTATTCTATGATTTTCCGATTCCGCCATATGGTACGCCTGAAGCCATCGATAGCGGGACGACTAGTATCGAATGGTCAAAACGCTCGCTTGGTCGACACCAATGTGCTTTATTGCTGTTACGCGGTCCTTCTTGCACCTAATCCATATCAATAAATCTTTAATCTGACACTTTTTTATTGGCGTTATTTGGCGTATCGGCTCTATTGGCGAATGGTTTTGGCGACGGGGTAAGGGGATTCAGGCAGTGAGGAATTTGCAAAATGGCTAATCGCGCCGCGATTGTTGCATTAGCACTGCTCCTTGCGGCATGCGCAACTGCTTTCAATGAACCGATTAATACACCGCTCAACAAAGCGGAAATTCCGTACGCGAAACTGCCAAATGTAAATGGGGATACCGTCCTTGCGCTGGCGTTTTCTGGTGGCGGTACTCGCGCAGCTGCTTTTGCTTATGGTGCCATGCGCGGTCTGGACCGCTTGCCAACCTCGCGGGGCAGCACGTACTTTGACCGGGTCATCTTTATCTCAGGCGTTTCAGGAGGATCTGTCGCTGCTGCTTACTTCGGTTTGAAGGGGCGCGTTGCGCTCTCCGATTTCCGTGAACGCTTTCTTTTGCAAAACGCCGAAGATGATCTTCGCACAAACGTTAGTCTGGTAAACCTAGCCCGCGGGCTTAATGGTGGTGTCAATGATGCGACGCGCCTGCCGAACTGGCTTGATCGAAATCTATACGAAGGCGCGAGTCTGGCCGAGCTCTTCAAGCCCGGCAAGCCTATTGTGTGGATCAATGCCTCGGACCTTTATAATCGCACACCATTCGTTTTTTCTCCGGTAACCTTTTCCGCCTTGTGTAGCGACCCACATAAGTACCCGATCTCGCAGGCAGTAGCGGCATCGGCTGCCGTGCCCGTGGCTTTTGTTCCAATAGTCCTGGCAAGCTTTCCTGATGCTTGCGACGTACCTTTGCCGCCGTGGGTCGATCGTGTCCTAGCAGATCCTATGGCTGGTGCGCAGATCCGCGGGTTTGCCGAGGCACTCAAGCGCTACCGAGATCCGCAACAGCTCCGCTTCGTCAAGTTAGCGGATGGCGGTATCACCGATAACTTTGGACTATCCGGCATCGTCATCGCTCGCGAAGCTGCGGGGCAACCCTATGCTCCGCTTCCCCGCGACGCGGCTGTGCGGCTACGTCACGTGGTTTTCATCGTAGTAAATTCGGGTTTGGCTCCGCAGGGTGGATGGGCACAGACCGTGGAAGGCCCATCTGGCAAGGACATGATCGGTGCGCTTACCGATACTGCTATCAATTCCGCGGTGCGCAGCGGGTTCGATGCGTTCCGACTAAGCGTTAAAGATTGGGAGGACGCAACACGCAAGTGGCGATGCACGTTGTCTCGGGCTGAAGCAGTAAAACTGGGTGCCAGAGACGACTGGCGCTGCAGCAACATTAGCTTTCACGTAGTGGAAATTAATTTTGACCAGCTGGATCCGGCGCTGTCTGCCAAGCTGAACCGCGTACCGACCCGATTTAATCTGCCCGCAGAACAAGTGGATATGGTTGCACAAGCGGGCACCGATGCATTGCTAGCGCATCCCACCGTTCGCGCAGTTCTTGGCAAGTCAAACTGAATTCTTGACGTTTAAGGCCGTTGTAGCTGGTGCCGCAGCTTCATAGCTACTCAAGCTCGAGCAGGTTCGCTCCTTGGAACGATCTGTCTGGCACGCAAATTACGCGCGTTTGATGTCCGCAATAGCTTGCTTCATGAATTCGTCCAACTTACTACGAATCTCATGGTCAGATTGCGCTAATCCCTTGTCCTTGAAATCTGAACGGAGTTTTTCAAAAACCGAGTCGGCGCCCGGATTGTCAACGTCGAGCAAAACAAGTGCCTTCGCATAGGCCTCAACATCGTTAGCCGCAAGGCCGAGCTTCTGCGCGGCCCACACGCCAACTAGGTGATCGCGCCTAGCTTTTGCTTTAAACCTGAGCTCTTCTTGGTGGACAAATTCAGCCTCGAAGCCTTTCTCGCGCTTATCAAAAGTGGTGGTCATGTGCACCCCCACAACTTATTCATGGGTTATTGTTATTTAGCATTTAGCCCTGCCCCCACAGTTGATGCAAGTCAAAACCTCAAACAAGTTGCACTAGTCCATATATAGAAAAAGGCAGAATTAAAGAGACCCGTGGTGGGGCCTCCCTGAACCGCAGCTTACAGAGGCGCATTCTAAGTTCCAAAAAATCAGAACTCATGATACCTCAAATGGAATCACCTGCGTTCAACCCCATTATTCGGTTCCATGGCAATGTCGCGGTGACGCGAGTATGCATTTAGAAGTTTTTTGACCCATCGGCGGTGGGCATTGGCTGAGCACTAGCGAGCATTCGACCGAGCTCTGCAAGCTGGACCGAGAGTGATACTCCCTACTGGCGTGTTGAATTATCCAATAGACTGGCTCTCTCTAACTCAAGGACTGCCACTTTTTTCGCTGTCGGCATGAGTCGGTGTGCCGGAATGTTCGCCATTTCGTTCTCCCGAACTAGTGGTAATCGGAGGTATGGCGGATCGCGAAACCAAACATATTCATATACGTGTCCAGAGTCGGGGTGCTCGACAGCAATAGTTCGACCGTGAAGTCTAATATCAAAACCCCTGATACTGTCCTCTGTCGTTAACTTTGGAGATTTCAATCCGAAAATTCGGTGTAGGACATCATCAATCTCTGTCGGAAAGAAAGGCTTATATATAACGGCCGTAGCGCCGCGGTTGAGGGCTTCACTCTCCGATAGCACATGTCGATCAGCGGAAATGACAACAACCTTTGTCGCCGGATGCGCCTGCCGCAAGCGAGTGAGCGTTTCATACCCGTTCGAGCCGCGCACGCTGGCATCTAGGAAAACAACATCGAATGCTTCCGCACTGCAACGTCCAACAGCAACCCGTCCTGTTCTTGCCTCTTCGATGTTCAATCGGAAAATCGAATTAGCCAACACTTTGTGCATTATCTTAATAATTATCGGAGAATCCTCGACCAGGAGCACCTTCATTGGATTAGAAATACGCTGAAAATTTCGTACGATAGTTTCGATTTCATTGCGCGAGAACGGCTTAATCAGAAATTCGTAGGCGTCAAGTTTGTGTGCAAGATCAATACAATGTTTCGTATTCCGCCCTGATATCAGCGTGACGAAAGTTTTGTTTCCCGAAATGCGTGCGGCGCACAAAGCATCTAAGCCACCCATCTTAGGCATGTGGACGTCAATAAACGCAAGGTCCACACCACTATCAAGAGCTTTTAGACATTCAACGCCGTCAAATGCCGAGACAATATGTGTGGAATATTCGGTTGGAATACAGCTTCGGATTAGCCGATGCACGCTATGAGAATCGTCTGCGATGAGAATCTTTGAAGAGTTCTCTGTCATATCCACTCCCACTTGTTGGCCCCGACCTGAAAATGCGCTCCTGTGTCAAAAAGTTTAGGGGCGAAGTGCTATTCTTTGTGCCGTGGGTAATAATTGGCTGACTTAGAGATTTTTATTTTAGTGAAATGCGTACAAATAAACGGCTGGACTTCAATGGGCTGGATTAATGTCGTGACCGGCTTTCATGAAGATTTAAACTGTTTGAACCGGAAGAGCTTCCTATCTGTGGAAGCTATTTTCTCGTGCACAGTCGACGCGGCCCATCGCTCGGCTGATAGGTGCAATCGGACGGATCGAATGTTCGATATGCGCTGGCGCAGGCGGTGACATTACATTGCGCGTTGGTGCTCGAATTAGCGTCCGCGCGGTTCAATTGCATCGTGTCACTGTGCGCATTGTTCAGTTCACGAGGCACCACACCTTTTTTACACAGCCGGCGCGGCCCATCGCTCGGCTGATAGGTGCAATCCGATGGGTTGAATGAATGATAGGCACTGGTGCACGCAATAATGTCACACTTAGGTTGCGGCGCTGTTTGTATACCGGACGAATTGCTACCTTCATTTGCTGCGCTAGCGAGTTCATCTTTGCCTGCGGGCGCCACGTTGTCTTTTCCTGCGGGCGCCGCGTTGTCGATGGCGGTTTTATTCAAACGCTCTGCCTCTGCGGACCTATTGCCATTGGTTGGCGCGTTGCTGGGACGTTCTATTTTTCTGGACGTGTCTACCATTGACGGAACCGCAGGGGGCAGGGCGGACTCTGTAACGCGATAGGTCTTTCTCATCGGCGCCATAGGCGAATCTGGCCCGAGCAAGGTGTTGCTGATGGCCACAATAAAAACTGCAACGGAAATGAGTATCTTTGAATGCGTATTCATACTGCCTCAATGCAACGTGACGTGCAGCCGTAGTAATCGCAGTCGCAATTATTGGTCAGCGAAATAGTGCAATGTTAAATCATAATACATTCTGGCACCATCAACGCCGTTTTGCGTAAACTGGAATCCACGGGTTAGTGGCGATCTAATTTCGAGCTATTTCAAGCTATTCTAGTCCATTGCCATGCATTTGGGGAGTTCAAGGTAACCATAATTAGATGCCAGTTGAAGCCGGGGTAAGGTGGACTGATCCATTGATTCAGATTAAAGCATGAACCTTTGTGTCGAAAATTAATATAGACGAGTGAGTTAAATGGACGAAATTACCGAAAAACAGATGATGCAGCATTGCATCCATCTGTCCTCAACCGCGCCTCGGCAGGAACTACCAATCGCGTGCGTAATATGTGATGGCCATAATATTGTAGCTGAGGGGACCAATGAGGTTAAACGGAACTCAGATGTAACCAGACATGCAGAGGTGGTCGCTATCGCTCGCGCTCAAAAGTTCCTAAAACGGAAGAATCTTTCTCATTGTACGCTTTACACGACTGTTGAGCCGTGTCCGATATGCTCATTCGCAATTCGCGAAACTCAGATTAGTCGTGTAATCTATGCTATGAGCTCACCGCTGATGGGCGGAATGTCGAAATGGAATATTTTGCGCGATACTGAGCTTTCAGACGTCATCCCCGAAATATTTGGTCCGGTCCCAGAAGTGGTCGGTAATGTGCTTTGGAAGGAAGCGGCGGAAGTTTGGTCGCAATGGAATCCAATCGCTTGGCAAATTATAAAATATCGTCAATGTTTTGGACCAGAGCCAATAAACGACGGCAACAATTATTTTCCACCAATCGCATCATCAGCTAACTGGTTAAAGCAACTAATGCTCGCAGCCTTCCAAAGATCGCAGTAATAGTGTTCAGCTCGCAAAACGTCAGCTCAAAATCGAGAAGTCAGACTTAGGAGAACATTGTGAGAATGTCAAAGATTACTATGAGTTTGGCGTTCTGCTGCCTTATCATGTCCGCGGCGCAGGGCCAAATGACTCTTGATATATCGAAAATTACCTGCAAACAGTTTAGAGGTTATGAGATTGCGGACCCCACTAACATCGCGCTTTGGCTGAGCGGCTACTATAACGGTCAGCGCGGCAACACGATTATTAACGTCCAAAGTTTTAAGGAAAACGTCGATAAGGTGATGGACTATTGCATCACAAGTCCAACGACTCCAGTCATGCAAGCCGTTGAAGCGGTTCTGGGCAAAAGCAATTAGTGCGACGTGCAGCCGGCGAGGGCGATAAGAATCATGATTTTGATCACGATCCGAGCCATCGTGACCGGCTCGTAAATTGCCTACGCCGCGCAAAGATCTCTAGTGGCATTTGGCGCTAGGTCGACCGGCAGCGCCTAATGATTGTTGCATTGCAGCACAGTTGCAAAATTACTGTTTGAAGTTTGCGACATTGCCCCAAAGGACAATAGCTGGCTGATGAATCCCCGACTACACACCTCGAATGCGTCGCTGACTGGCGACGAAACCGAAGCATACCGGCATGATTGAGAAGCATTCGGGCGCCACAGAGATACTGGAAATAAGGGGCAGGAAAATGAGATCAAATCTAGAGGTTTTGCAATTCATTCATCGAGCGAACATAGTGAAATACCAAAAAATCCTAGCGACTTATTTGACGGATCTGGAGCGCGGTTTTGTGGAGCATCGCTTGGAAGAGGAAAAAGCCGCTCTTCGACTGCTTGCTGCGAGCGCAACGTCGGCAATCAATTTAACTGATGCAGCATAAGCGATAAGGGCGGCCCCCGTCCCCACCTCCTTATCGTCCAATCTGAGCCGCTAGTTTTAGTAGATACAGCTACAGTGTGCCGCAGGCACTGCGCGCGACGCGCGAGGTCGCTACTATTGCATATATCTCTACCTTGCTTGGCGGGGTGGCATTTGGCTAGAACTTCACGTCCATAAGCCATTGTATCGATTTGATTTTCCGATCGCAGGTTTTGACTTCGATCAAAGTCTTCGAGAAGGAGGGGTTTAGCGTTCTTCGTAGGATCAAACGGGGGCCCGCAGCTGAGATGTTTTCTCACGTCGACTCAGCAGTCGTTGTTTCTATGATGAATTTTGGAAGGCAAATTGTATCAGCGATCTTGCTGATCATGGGGTTTACGATTTCCGCAAACGCGGAAACATTGCCACGTGGCGTGTTGATTATCAGCGAAACCGCTGCCGAGTCTCCATTTGCTCACCGATTTGTGGAGCAGATCCACCTCGCGTTAGACGCCAGAACCGTACAGCCTTACCAGATCTATACGGAGTACTTGGATTTTGGACACTTCGCTGGTCCAAGCTATGACGCGACGCTTCACACATATTTCAGAGAAAAATATCGCGACGAACCAATTCGCGTCATCGTCGCGCTTGGCACGCAAGCGCTTCAATTTGTATCGCATCTGCGATCGGAAATCTGGCAAAACACATCCGTTCTCTTTGTTACGTTCGATCACCTTTTAGAAAACGGATTTAAGCTACCGTCAAATACGACCGGTATAATTGCCACGCGCCGGTTTCAGGACCTGGTAACCTCCGCAAGACTCTTCGTTCCAAAACTTGGCACTATTGTTCTGGTAGGCGGGCCACTGAACCGTCAGCCACTGCGCGACGGATATCAAAAGGATGTGCAGCAATTTGCTAAAGAGTTGAACATAACTGATCTTACCGGCCGATCAATTGGCGAAGTAAGAAAACGAGTAGCAGTGCTGCCCGACGATGCGGTGATTGTATATCTCCCAATCTATACCGATGAGACAGGCATAAGTCATAACCCTCAAGAAGCGATTAAGGCTGTCTCCGAGGTTGCCAACCGGCCGATTGTGATTGATTCAGAAGATTTGGTCGGAAGCGGCGCGACCGGAGGGTTTATTGTCTCTGCGCGAAAAATTGGAGACGAAGTTGGAGCGCGCATAGCGCGAATCCTAAATGGTGAGGACGTCGCTAACATCCAAGTTGCAACAAGAAATTTTATTGTGCCTATGTTCGATGCGCGCAAACTTAAGGAATGGGGTATTGGCGAACGTGGTCTCCCCATTGACAGCGATGTGCGATTTCGCGAACAAAGCATCTGGGATCTATATGCTTGGCAGATTCTTGCAGTAGCAATGGTAATTCCGATCCAAAGTTTTCTGATTGGATGGTTTTTATATGAGCATCGCCGCCGACAAAGGGCCGAGCGGGAGTCGCGCCAACACTTATTGGAAGCCGCTAAAATGGACCGTGCCATGATGGCGAGCGCGATGTCTGCATCCATTGCGCATGAACTTAATCAGCCGCTTGGAGCTATTTTGAATAACGCTGAAACGGCAGAAATTCTGTTGAACAAAGACTCTACCGATCGGAATGAACTTAAAGAAATCCTTGCCGACATTCGTCGTGATGACCAGCGTGCGGCTGAGATCATTAGGGGTCTTCGAATGCTGCTGAAGCACAGCGATCTTGAGGCGAGAGAAATAGAATTGGCCGATGTGATAACAGATACGATTAAATTAGTTGAGCACCAAGCTATTGAACACGGCGTGACCATAAAGGTTGCCCACCTGCCTGCGCGCCTTTGCGTTCGCGCTGATCCCATACACTTGCAACAAGTCCTACTAAACATTGCATTGAACGCGATCGAGGCAATGCAAAATATTCCCGAGGGCGCGCGAGAGTTAAAAGTTAGAGTTGATCAGCTGGAGGGCGGAGAAGCCAGGGTATCAATAGAAGACAATGGTCCCGGGATACCTGTTGAAAAGTTGAAGAGAATTTTTGAGCCGTTTGTCACAACAAAACGCCAAGGTACCGGGATCGGATTATCGATTGCGAAAACCATTATTGGTACTTATGGCGGTAGGATTTGGGCGGAAAACGTTCCCAACGGTGGAGCAATTTTTCATTTTACTTTGCACGTAGCGACGGCAGATTTGGAGGCTGTATGACGATATGTCACGCAGGCAATACGAGCGAAAGTCATCACATGAACAGTGATAGCTCTTTTGTTCATATTGTCGATGACGATCCGTCGGTACGTACAGCGGTCGGGCGTGTATTACGGGCGGCGGGATATCAAGTCACGCTTCACGAATCGGCTAGTCACTTATTGCAGAATTTGCCGGCGGCGGCCGAGCGCGGTTGCATCCTGCTCGATGTACAGATGCCAGGGTTGAACGGCCCACAGCTTCAGGAAGTCCTTGGGAAGATGAATTTTGCGCTACCGATAATATTCTTGACCGGCCACGGCGACATTCCGATGAGCGTGCGCGCCATCAAAAGCGGAGCCGAAGACTTCTTATCAAAGCCAGCGCCGAAAAGAGTCCTGCTTGAAGCAGTTGAACGTGCGTTAAAACGATATGACGCCATGAATGAACTCAACACACAGTTGAGTTCATTCCGAGAATCCCATTCTGCATTGACGCCTCGAGAACGCGAAGTGTTCCTTCTTGTTGTGCGCGGCAGACTCAATAAGCAAATTGCGCATGAACTTGGAACCTCGGAGCGAACGATCAAAGCGCATCGGCACAATATAATGCAAAAATTCAATGTAAAATCGATTGCAGGGCTAGTGTCGATTGCCGAGAAACTTCAGTTGCTTAGACCCCCAGCTAATAGGCAATGAACTTGCAGTTAATAGCCCAATTTTCTGGACGGGTGCGCTCCTGTACCTTGGGACAATTGCGGTTTTCTGAGTTTGATGGATATGATTTCTCGTTCAATTAAAGAGTTCGGTAGATGCAGCAAACTGCAAGGATGGATACAGCGCGACCCGTGATTGCAATCGTGGATGATGATCCGGGAGTCTTAAAGGGACTTAAACGGTTATTGGAAACCTGCGATTTTAGGACGGAACTATTTGATTCTGGAGAAGCATTCCTTAATCGTAAAGACGGGAGCACTGTCGCTTGCATTGTACTTGACAATCATCTGGGTGGAATGTCGGGCATTGAATTGAAACGTCGAATGACGAAGGCCGGCGGAAAAACTCCCGTGATCTTAATGACCGCGCTTGATAGTCCTACCGTTCGAAAAGAGGCTTCGGATGCAGGTTGTGTAGACTATCTGCGTAAACCATTTTCCGGTCATGTCTTGGTTGACTCAATTCGCAAAGCGATTTCCCTCTAAAATTTTCGGAGCGGCGCGACAATTACTACGACCCTGAACCTTTATTCGCACGTCATCCAGGCAATGCAAAACGATCCGCCCGAGCGTCTGGAGGGTTCGGTAGCAAACTTGGTAGCAATCGGGTCTGGAGGTATTAACCTGACATAGAAATCCGTTTATATCTGACTACGTTGGTCCCGTAGCTCAGCTGGATAGAGCAGCGGTTTCCTAAACCGAAGGTCGGAGGTTCGACTCCTCTCGGGACCGCCAGCAAATCAATGACTTACTGCTTCACAGCAAGTTCAGAAAAGCCGATTTTCCACTCAATTCGCACCCAA
>Ga0207859_1000023_pt1 | contig 25194 bp, 22 predicted proteins | sample LuqExpMetageno25_FD_187783 | JGI IMG/M metagenome (GOLD analysis project Ga0207859, IMG submission 187783) | Tropical forest soil microbial communities from Luquillo Experimental Forest, Puerto Rico - Sample 25 (SPAdes) | ecosystem: Environmental > Terrestrial > Soil > Tropical forest ...
AATAATTCAGTCGCTTTCGGAGCCGAGCGGACATTGACCGCTAGCTAAACTCCGTGCCCTCGGTCGAGAATGACCCAGGCTGTGTGAAAACGCATTTGGTTATTTGATTCGGGCTGTATGATTCCGCTGCGATTTGCGGAGGGGTCAGATGCGGCGCTTCGTTGAGGGCATTGATCGGGGTCAGGCGACGCTATTTCCGGAGTGCCTGGATGACTGGATCGACGAGAACAACCCGGTGCGGGTGATCGATGCCTTTGCGGAGGAACTCGATCTATCCGAGCTAGGGTTTGACGGGGTCGCGCCCGAGGCGACTGGGCGGCCTTCGTATCATCCTTGTGGAGTTTTGAAGCTGTACATTTACGGCTACCTCAATCGGGTTCAGTCGAGCCGGCGGCTTGAGCGTGAGGCTTTGCGCAATGTCGAGGTGATGTGGCTGACGGGGCGGTTGACACCTGACCACAAGACGATAGCCGACTTCCGTAAGGATAGTGGGTCTGCGATCAAGCGGGTGTGCGTGCAATTTGTCGAATTGTGCCGGCAGATGGGGCTTCTGACGACGGCGAGCGTTGCGATTGATGGCAGCAAGTTCAAGGCGGTCAATACCCGGGACAAGAACTTCACGCGGGGGAAGGTTGAGCGGCGGCGGGCGCAATTGGAGGCGAGCGTGGCGCGCTATCTTGCGCAGCTCGACACCGCCGACCTGCAGGAGCCGTCCGAGGAGCTGGCGGCGAAGACGGCGGATCTGAAGGAGAAGCTGGTCAAGCTGGGAGACGAGATGCAGCGCCTGGCGGCGATGGAGCGGCTGATGCTGGCTTCGCCCGATCAGCAGATCTCGCTCACCGACCCCGACAGCCGCTCGATGGCAACCAGCGGACGCGGCTCAGGCGTGGTTGGCTACAATGTGCAGATTGCGGTCGATACGGAGCATCATCTGATCGTCAGCCATGAGGTGACGAACGTCGGCTCGGATCGGGGGCAACTGGCAACCGCCGCTGCCCAGGCCAAGGACGCCCTCGGCGTTGACAAGCTGCAGGCTGTTGCCGATCGCGGCTACTACAACAGCGACGAGATTCTCAAGTGCGAGCAGGCCGACGTCACGGTCACGCTGCCGAAGCCGATGACCTCGGGGATTGAGGCACGGGGACGGTTTGGCAAGCAGGACTTCGTCTATCTTGCCGATGAGGACGTTTATCGCTGTCCGGCCGGGGAAAAGCTTAAGTACCACTATACCAACGAGGAGAACGGACAGCAGCTGCGGCGCTATTGGACCAATGCCTGCCGCGACTGTGCGCTCAAACCTCGCTGCACCACCGGCAAGGAGCGGCGGATTACGCGCTGGGAGCACGAGCACGTGCTGGAAGCGGTGCAGCGGCGTCTCGACAAGAACCCGCAGGCCATGCGGGTGCGCCGCGAGACCGTGGAGCATCCGTTCGGCACGCTGAAGATGAGGATGGGGGCGACCCACTTCCTGATGAAGCGCCTGCCGAAGGTTGCCACCGAGATGGCGCTGCACGTCCTGGCCTACAATCTGACCCGGGTCATGAACATCATGGGCATCCGACCGCTCTTGGCCGCGATGCGAGCATAGCCAAAGCCGCGAAAACGGCGCGCGTCGCTGACCTCGGCCAGTTCTGACCTCCTCCCGCCAAGCGTTTTGACACGGCCAAGATCCTTAACCGACACAAGGTTCGGCTCACTAGCGAGGAATTTTGCTTCGCTCCAACAATCAGCCAACAAACCGACGTAGGTTACGATCCCCGTTGACCATCGAGATCGCGCTTAATCGAAGCCGGATTTGTTCGAGAGGTACTACCTTGTCTCGACGGGATATTCACTCTTGTACTAACAGGCACGGGTCTACGACGCCTGGAATCCGGCGAATAGACGTAGGAGGATCGCTCTGTCTAGCATGAACTGATGAAACCGCAGCAGGAATTACCGGATTCGAGGCGAGCGACGTTTTGGTCGACCAAGCTTTTTTTCTGGGGTGGGTTCGGCTGCTTCCTTCGCGAGCCGGAGAGCTCTTAGCCGTTCCATATTTGCCGTCAGTGCGAGGCGTCGCGCCTGGTACTCTTGCCACGCTTTTGCACCTTCTTGAGCCTGCTCCTGTTTTCGTCTGAAATTCGCTTCGGCACGAGCCTTGGCTTCACTAGAAATAACTTCATCCGTATTTGACACACGTTCACTCCTAATGCTGCGCGGGATACGCATAAATACACATAAAGATGAATCACTGGATTTCAATTCTGAGAGTTGATGCCCAGGAATATTTCTTTCCCCTGATAGGTTCACTGCTGGCCGAAATACAAGCCAATATGACGTGGAACCAAATCCACCTGAGCGCGTTTGAATTCCTCAAATCCAACTGAGGGAGGTCAGCCCATGTGGCTTGGTATTTGGGGTATGGCTATTGTTCTGGCCGTTGGGCTTTCGGCGGTCGCTATAGCGATGCAGCGATAGTCAGTGGGTAGCGTATTGTGGAGCTTTTTGTCGTCGTTGGAGTTCGAATATGTGGGCTCGCAGCATAGTCTTAGGCTCCGACTCTATGAACGCCTTGGATAAAGCTTCAAAAAGAGACTACGCAAGCTGGGTGCGCAACGGGCTTCTATCAACACGCCGTTCGTCGCACTATTGCAACTTGGTTACAGACGGCGAGTCATTCGGAATGGGAGATTGGGCTGGTCCTCAATCACTCGGGCTCAGTTGCGACAGCGGGTCACGGTATCCGCTCGAACTGAAACGTAAGCTCCTCGAGAAATGGGCAGACCACGTTGAAGGGTTGGTCACCCCGGCTGGGGTCAGGCGCGTCGGTTGAGTACGCCTCTGCCCTGCAAGTGGACCATGGCTAAGGCTGCCGCGCGAGGAGTTCGTTAACTATTTGGTGCAATTTACTTATTTTGAACTATTGAGTTTTGCTGCACTGCACCATATATGCTTTTTAAAACTACGAACCTGGAGTCAGGGTCATCCATGCGAACATCAGTCATTATTATTCTTGCAACAGCGGTCATCGCGGCTGGAAGCGCTGAATTGTTGCATTCAAAATCCGCTTCCATTCACACAACCGCTGCCCAATCCGCTGCTCACCACAACTCTGCGCCCCCATCCCAAGACACTTGCCCGCCTGGGTCGGCGAGCTGGTGCCAGAAGATCGGTGGCTTGCCAGAATAAGCAGATAGTTTGCAACAAGGCTCGGCTATCGCCTTTGTAGGCGAAGGCGCTTGTATTGGGCGTCAGGTATACCCAGCGGAAGCGTTTTTTCTCAGAGGCTTCGCGCCAACCGCTAAGGGTTAGGTTAGCTTTTGAAATGAAATGTTAAACGTCACGGAACGTTCACGCAGTCACAATATTCAAGCATACAAATGTCGACTTGGGGGCCAGACTGGGCGCATGACATCTTTGGACCGGGAGAGAAAAATGAGTATTCATGGCCGGCCACCTGGCGTCACATGGGATTACGATCGTGTCGAATTGATCGTTGACGGTATCATCCATGCCATCGGAGTAACCCTCGGGGTAGCTGGCGCGATTGTGATCGGCATCGTTGCGACCAATTCGTCTCACACCGCCGACGACATGGCGCACATCGTGATCTATGTCATTGGCTTTCTCTTTATGCTCGGTTTCTCTGCCGCCTACAACACATGGCCAATCTCTCGTGTAAAGTGGGTTCTGCGCCGCTTCGATCACTCCGCCATCTACGTGATGATTGCCGGAACGTACACCGCATTCATAGGACAGATAAAAGGCGACATTCTCTCAAATGGCCTCCTCATCGGCGTCTGGTTGGCGGCGCTCGTCGGGGTTGCTATTAAGCTGCTGTTGCCCGGCCGCTTCGATCGTTTGGCCGTCGTTCTCTACCTCGCCCTTGGCTGGAGTGGCGTGGTTGATTACCGGTCGGTCGCAGCAGCGCTCCCGAGTCTGAGCATTTGGCTTCTGGCGGCAGGCGGCGTGCTTTACTCGACAGGCATCGTGTTCCATGGATGGGAGAGCTTGCGGTTTCAAAATGCGATCTGGCACGGCTTTGTCTTGGTTGCCGCGTGTTGCCACTATTCGGCCATTCTTTACTTTCTGGCATATCGGGTTGCCTGAAAACGCGTATTAATTTGAAACCTCCTCTGGAAAGACGGACGGTAGATCTCAAAAGCCGGTTTTAGCTGCGTAGTCTTCCTTGGGCATACGCAAACTTTAGTTGCGGGCATTGTCCCGGCTTTTTCTGGTGCCAGCGTGCGAGCCGGTTCGCACTTCAGAGTTTTGTTCGTGACCTGCGCTCAAAAATTAGATTCCCGTCCAGTACTGTATGGCAATACCTCGGGCGGCAATCCCATCGCTTTTCGCACTGATGCGTAATTTTCCTCAAAAATGCGTTGGCTTTGCAGCAACAAATAAAGAAGCCGGTTTGCCTCAGTGGTATCGAGGTGTTTGGCTTCCAAATCGGCGACGCGCTGACGCTGCCGCAGAACAATCCGACGTCCCTCGATCACGTGGCGAAATGCTTCGGCCAGAAGGTCTTTCATACGGTATAGGTTATCACCACCACAGTGGAAATCATTGCACTGAAGGATAAGGATTGGAACTTTGGTTTGACGGCCTCGCCCGTTCTTCAGACAGCCAAGCTACTGCAGCGCATTAGCTACGCTATTAAACGTCCCTTTTACAGTGGTGCCGATACCGTTGACGCCTGCGATAATAAGGATGGAAAGGAAACCGGCGATTAAGGCGTATTCGATGGACGTGGCCCCGGACTGGTCCCAAAGGAAATACTGGGATTTTTTTATCATGCCGGAAGTGTCCGCACTGCTCCCTAAAGATTCCATAAAAGACCGACTGGTAATGCCGATAAAATCCTTTGGTGGCCATCCGCGGTCCGTTGACTCATAATAAACCCGTGAATTTGTTCAATTCAGAAAGGATCTGAATGTAGGCCTGCGAAAACAAATCGCAGGATACATTCGTGCAATAGCCATTAAACAGGAAGTAATCGAGGGTGATCGCTATGCTGGCAACCCCCGCGAAGTGTTGTAAAGCCCGCATGGAGCAATTTATGGAGCACCGGTTCCAAGCGGGTGCTTAAAATTATCAATTAAATTCTATCCGACTTGCTTAACGAGTTCTAAGATTCTGCCACGGCCATAAAACGCATGTTGTTGCGACCTCGATCGCATCGGAAATCTCGCGGCAGTCAAGGCCCTCAATGTCCCTCAATACGAGGGTTTTCCGGAAAGGCGTTGGCAACGAGGCGACAGCGACGCGGAGCCGTGCGGCATCGGGTATTTCAGGTTTGAAGAAGTTTAAATTTGCCCGCATAATCGATCTCCGATCGACGGAGATTGCACCATGCGGGCGGCGGTTCTTGGTGGCGGCCCTGGCGGACTTTATTTCGCAATCTCGCTGAAACTGCGCGATCCCTCGCATTACGTTGTAGTTATCGAACGTAACCGGCCTGCCGACACTTTCGGGTGGGGCGTGGTGCTGTCTGACGAGACGTTGGTTAACCTGTCCGCCAATGACGCCAAAAGCGCCGACCAAATTCGCAAATCATTCGCCTATTGGGACGATATTGCCGTGCATTATCGCGGAATGGTGGTGACTTCTGGCGGCCACGGCTTCTGTGGGATCGCGCGCAAGCGGCTGCTCAATATCCTTCAGGAGCGCGCCCGCGAGCTCGGGGTCGACCTGCGCTTCGAAACCGAAGTCCAGGACGTGGAAGGCTACTGCCGCGACCATGATCTCGTCGTTGGCGCCGACGGTATCAATTCACGCGTGCGCACGGCCTATGCCGATAAGTTCAAACCCGACATCGACGTGCGTGTGTGCAAATATATCTGGCTAGGCACGCACCAGAAATTCGACGACGCCTTTACCTTTATCTTCGAGCGGACCGCATACGGCTGGATCTGGGCACACGCCTATCAATTTGATGCCGATACCGCAACCTTCATCGTCGAGTGTTCGGAAGCGACTTGGCGCAAGGCTGGGTTCGACCAGATGACAACCGGGCAGACCATCGCCGCTTGCGAGAAAATTTTCGCGAAGAATCTCGGTGGTAACGCACTGATGTCAAATGCTCAGCATCTGCGCGGCTCGGCTTGGCTCAACTTCCACCGTGTGCTGTGCGAGCGGTGGAGCTTCGAGAACGTCGTGCTCCTCGGCGATGCAGCCGCTTCCGCGCACTTCTCCGTGGGCTCCGGTTCAAAGTTGGCGATGGAAAGTGCCGTTGCGCTTGCCACTTATCTGCATACTGAGCCTACCCAGGAAGCTGCTTTCCGTCGCTACGAGGATGAGCGACGCCTGGAAGTATTGCGACTCCAAAACGCCGCTCGCAATTCGACCGAATGGTTCGAGGATGTCGAAAGGTATTTGCATCTCGATCCCATCCAGTTCAACTATTCACTGCTTACCCGCTCGCAGCGTATCAGCCACGAGAACCTTCGAAAACGCGACCCAGCGTGGCTTGCCGGTGCCGAGAAATGGTTTGAGGAGAAGGCAACCGGACGCCGCCCTAACATCTCGCGGCCGCCAATGTTCGTGCCATTGAAGGTGCGCGACGTTGAACTGGTCAATCGGATCTGCGTATCACCGATGGCGCAATATCGCGCAATCAACGGACTGCCCAATGACTGGCATTTCGTGCACTACGCCGAGCGCGCGAAGGGCGGTGCTGGCCTGGTGTTCACGGAGATGACCTGCGTGTCCGCGCAAGGGCGCATCTCCCCCGGCTGCACGGGCATGTACGACGAAAGTCACGAGCGTGCCTGGAAGCGGCTGGTCGATTTCGTGCACGCCGAGACTGAGGCCAAGATCGCCATCCAGCTTGGCCACTCCGGCCTGAAAGGGTCGACCCAGCTCGGGTGGGAAAAATCCGACGCGCCGCTATTAGCTGAGAACTGGGAGGTGATCGGCCCGTCACCGGTACCTTGGAGCGCGGAGAACCAAATTCCACGCGAGATGACCCGCGCTGACATGAACGTCGTGCGCGAACAATTCATCCATTCCGCGGAAATGGCCGCGCGTGTCGGCTTTGACTGGCTCGAGCTGCACTATGCGCACGGATACCTGATGTCCTCCTTTATCACTCCATTGACTAACAAGCGCACCGACGAATTCGGCGGCAGCCTCGAGAACCGCATGCGTTTCCCGCTCGAGGTGTTCCGGGCGGTGCGCAGGGTCTGGCCGGAGGACAAGCCGATCTCGGTACGCATTTCGGCGCATGACTGGGTCGGCCCCACGGGCATCACGCCGCAGGACGCAGTTGCGATCTCCCGCGTACTCGCAGAGCACGGTGTCGACTTGATCGACGTATCGGCCGGGCAGACGACAGTGGAAGCCAAGCCTGTCTATGGCCGCATGTTCCAGACTCCATTCTCCGACCGTGTCCGCAACGAGGTTGGGGTGGCCACGCTGGCGGTGGGCAATATCTACGAACCCGACCACGCCAATTCGATCCTGATGGCGGGCCGCGCCGATCTTGTCTGCCTCGGGCGACCGCACCTAGCCGATCCCTATTGGACTCTGCACGCCGCCGCCGACCTGCAATACACGGACGTCAGATGGCCTAAACCCTACTTGCGAGGCGGCGAGCAATTCAATCGCCTGAAGGCTCGCGCCGAAGCCATGAGTGGGAAAGTGTGATGGGGCTGCTCGCTGGACACCATGCGCTGGTTACCGGCGGTGGCACCGGCATCGGCGCTGCCGTCGTCAAAACACTCGCTGGTGCGGGAGCTTCTGTCTCTATTATCGGCCGGCGCAAGCCTCTACTCGATGAGGTTGCCTCAACGTTGCCAAAGGCCAAGGCAATTGTTGCCGATGTGACGCGCGAAGTCGATTGTGTCGCTATGGTGAATACCGCGCGCGCAGCATTCGGACCGGTAGATATTGTGGTGGCCAATGCTGGCGCGGCCGAGAGTGTGCCATTCAGAAAGATCGATGTCGCACATTGGCAACGCATGCTCGACGTGAATCTGACAGGCGCGGTCCTGACGGCGCGCGCAGCGCTGGCCGATCTAACGCGCGAGGCGCCCGACACCGCGCGGCGCATCGTCTTCATTGCCTCGACCGCTGGCTTGAAAGGTTACCCATATGTTGCCGCCTATTGCGCTGCCAAACATGGCGTAGTTGGGCTCGCCCGCGCGCTCAGCGTCGAACTATCGGCAAACGGGGTGACGGTTAATGCGGTGTGCCCCGGCTATACCGATACACCGTTGCTGGAAAAGTCAGTGCAGACAATCACCGCCAAGACTAGCCGCTCGGCCAAGGCGACGCGCGACGCGCTTGCGCGCGACAACCCGCATGGCCGCCTGGTTAGGCCGGAAGAAGTGGCGCAGACCGTGCTCTGGCTTTGTTCGCCTGCGGCCGGATCGATTAGCGGCCAGGCAATTGCCATAGCAGGGGGGCAGGTATGACAGCGGCAGCGAAGACTCGCATGTGCGCCGCGGCGCGTTCATTGAGCAAACAGCGGGTACGGCTGTGGCTGCGGCTGTTGCGTGCGACTCCCGCAATTATAGGAGTTGGTGGAGAGCTGACGTGGCGAGCGTTCGGCGAAGTTTAAAACTCGGTCCCTCGGCGCATGTCGATACCTTTGCACGCGACAATCTTCCGCCTTTCGACCAATGGCCTGACATTTTGCTCGACCGCAATGAATTCCAGTATCCAGAAAGGCTGAACGCCGGAGTTGAATTGACCGATTGTATGGTGGAGCGAGGCTTTGGTGACCACGTCGCGCTAATCGGTAATGGTCGACGCCGCACCTATAAGGAGCTCTCCGACTGGTCGAACCGCTTAGCGCATGCGTTGGTCGAAAATTTTGACGTGAAGCCAGGCAATCGCGTGCTGATCCGTTCTGGCAATAACCCCGCGCTCGTGGCAGCTTGGCTCGCGGCCAGCAAGGCCGGTGCGGTCGTGGTGAACACTATGCCACTGCTGCGCGCGCGCGAGCTCGGCAAGATAGTCGACAAGGCAGAGATCAAGCTCGGTCTGTGCGATAGCCGCATCGCTGACGAATTGGTGGCTTGTGCTAAAGACAGCAGGTTCCTCAAGCAGGTAGTCAGCTTCGACGGCACTTCCAACCATGATGCCGAGCTCGATCGAATTGCGCTAGATAAACCGGTCAAATTTGACGCTGTTAACACTGGGCGCGATGACGTGGCCTTGCTCGGATTCACTTCCGGCACCACCGGCGAGCCCAAGGGGACAATGCATTTCCATCGCGATCTTTTGATCATCGCCGATGGATATGCGCGCGAAGTATTGCAGGTGACGCCGGGTGACATCTTTGTTGGCTCTCCGCCGCTCGCTTTCACATTCGGCCTTGGCGGCCTTGCGATCTTCCCGCTGCGGTTCGGGGCAACCGCAACCCTGCTGGAAGACGCATCGCCCGCCAACATCATCAAAATCATCGAGACCTATAAGGCAACGATCTGCTTTACTGCGCCGACGGCTTATCGCGCCATGATCGCTGCGATGGACCAGGGCGCGGACCTTTCCACGTTGCGGCTTGCTGTGTCGGCTGGTGAGACTCTGCCAGCGCCGGTTTTCGAGGAATGGACACGCAAGACTGGCAAGCCGATCCTCGATGGGATCGGCTCCACCGAGATGCTGCATATCTTCATCACCAACCGCGTTAGCGATGCAGTGCCCGGGGCGACTGGCCGCCCCGTCACAGGATATGAGGCGATGATTGTTGATAGCGACATGCGCGAGTTGCTGCGCGGTGCGGCTGGCCGGCTAGCCGTGCGCGGTCCGACAGGCTGCCGTTATCTCGCCGACAAGCGGCAAAACGAATACGTGCGCGATGGATGGAATCTCACCGGCGATACGTTCGTGCAGGATACAGACGGACGCTTCCATTTTGTGGCGCGCGCCGATGATATGATCATCTCAGGGGGCTACAACATTGCTGGCCCTGAAGTCGAAGCAGCCCTGCTGTCGCATGCCGACGTGGCTGAATGCGCGGTTGTCGGTTCACCTGACATCCAACGGGGTCAGATCGTCACTGCCTATATCGTCCTGCGTGCCGGCATCGCCGGCGATACGGATTGTGTGAAGCGCTTGCAGGATCACGTAAAGGCGGTGATTGCGCCATACAAGTATCCGCGCGCGATCAAGTTTATCGATGCTTTGCCGAAGACGCAGACCGGCAAGTTGCAGCGGTTCAAACTGCGAGAGTCGGCACGCCATGGGTGACTTGCCATCTTAACCAAAGTGGTGGCGTCGCGGGATAAGCCAACGGCGTCGCCGCCAGTGGCTTTTTCGTCTTTATAGCGGGGTAGGTCGGATGGAATGAAAACGGACAACTGGTTGGCGGCGATTTTGTGATGCAGGTGGAGCAGCCGCTCTTGAACATCGTTCCCAACTCGGCAGAAGCGGGGGTCGCAGTATCATCTGGCGCGGCTAACGTGGTTACTGAAAAATCCGGTTATAAAAATCGGCTAGGTCGACGCAGCAGAAGCATTAACTTATTTTGGTGAGCGCCGCTTCGCGCGCTGCATAGGCCAAATCAAAGGCGCGACGCAGGTGCGCAATATCGGGCGTGATCCCGGTGAACAACCGGAATGCCTCAACCGCCTGATGGACGCACATGCCGCGACCACTCATGGTCCGGGCGCCACTCGCCGCGGCAGCCGCGATGAACTCGGTATCGACTGGGGTGTAAATGACATCGGCAGCCCATTGCGCCGGTTTGAGCGCGAGTACCGGCACCGGATTGCCGGGAAAGCCGCGCATGCCCATTTGCGTCGCATTGACGACGCCGTTGGCTGCCGCAATCTCACGTTCGAGGTCGCGCGCAACGCGGCAACGCGCCGCCCCGAAATACTTTGCAAGATCGGTGCACAGCGCGTTCGCCCGCGCGCCCTCGCGGTCATGCACGATAAGCAGCGCAACGCCAAGATCCATCAAGGCGAAGGCAACCGCGCGCCCAGCACCGCCGGCTCCGACCAGCAGGACGGTTGCACCACGCGCGGTTTCCAACCCGAAGCTTTCCTCAAAGCTTTGGCGCCATCCGCGCCGGTCAAAATTATAACCGATAGTGCCGCCGTCTGGCGCAATCGCAACAGTGTTGATCGCGCCGATCTGTGCCGCCTCGGGGTCTACCGCATCGAGCAACGACAGGATGTTCTGCTTGAAGGGATAGGTGACGTTGGTACCGGCGAACCCAGCGGTTTTTATCGCATCGAGCAGGAGCGGCAGCTCTCGCCTCGGCAGCTGATCGACGTCCATCAAATGGTAGAAGCCATCGATCCCAGCGGCCTTGAATGCATCGGCAAACAGCGCCGGCGACAGCGATCCCGTAATGTTAGCGCCGATCAGCCCAAGCAAGATACGCTTGCTCATGACGCGCGCTCCAGCTGGGTCAGGCCGCCGCCAAGGAAGAGCTGCACGACGCGCGGATCGGCGAGGATTTTCGGCGCGGTATCCTCGATACGAGTCTGGCCCTGCTCGAGCACCAGGCCGTAATCGGACATCTGTAAGGCCTGCTTTGCGTTCTGCTCGATCAGCAGGATCGTGACGCCATTGTCGCGCAGCGACCTCATGATCGCGAATACCTCCTGCACCATCAAAGGCGAAAGGCCGATCGAGGGTTCGTCGATTAGAATCAGCTTGGGATCGAGTAGCAGCCCGCGCGCCACTTCGAGCATCTTTTGCTGCCCGCCAGACAGAGTCGATGCCTGCGCACTGGCCTTCTCGCGCAGCATCGGAAACCGCTGCATGATGTGGTCCATGCGGGCTGGCAAGCTGGCTTGATTGAACAGCGCCACACCGCCGAGTTCCAAATTGTGACGGACGCTCAGCTCCGGGAAAATGTTGCGGCCTTGCGGCACGTAGACGACGCCTGCGTCGAGCATCTGTCGCGGGGCAAAATTCGTGGTATCGCGGCCCTCGAAGCTGATCGTGCCGCTGCGCGCCGGTAGCAGCCCAAAGATCGTCTTGAACATTGTCGATTTGCCTGCGCCGTTCGGGCCGATCACAGTGGTGATTGCACCACGCGGAATCCGTGCGGTGGTCCCGTTGAGGATCGTCATCTTGCCATAGCCGGCGACGACTTGATTGAGAACGAGTAGCGGTTCCGTGTTCATAATCAGTGTCCGAGATAGGCTTCGATCACCACCGGATTGCGTCGGATGTCTTGTGGCGCGCCTTCGGCGATGACACGTCCTTCCGCCAGAGCGACCACGCGCGTGCAAAGCGCCATCACAAATTCCATCTGGTGCTCGATCACCACGAACGTGGCGTTTCGTTCGGCGTGGTAGGCGTGCAACCTTTCCCTCAGTTGGCCGAGCATGGTCAGATTGACACCGCCGGCCGGCTCGTCGAGCAGCACCAGCCGCGGGCCGGCCATGAAGGCCATAGCCGCATCGAGTAACTTCTGCTGGCCGTAGCTGAGCGAACCGGCCCGCTCGTGCACAAGGTGCGACAGGCCAAAGAATTCGATCATCTCTCCAGCGGCATCGCTCAATCCGGCATCGGCGCGCCCGAACAAACGCGACGCCATCGAGCCCTGATGCTCCTGCCCTGCAAGGATAAGGTTGTCGCGCACCGAAAGCTGCGGAAAAACCTGCAGTAGCTGGAATGTTCGGCTCACACCTAACCGGTTGAGGTCGCACGGGCGCATACCCGTTGTCAGCTTGCCGTCGATGCGTACCTCGCCCGCGCTCGGCTGCAATTGACCAAGCACGCAATTGAACAGCGTGGATTTCCCGGACCCGTTCGGCCCGATGATGCCAAGGATTTCACCGGCACGCGCCTTGAGGGACACGTCATCGACCGCGACGATCCCGCCGAATGTCTTGCGTATGTTGGAAACTTCGAGCACCGCAGTCATGGTCCGACACCACTGGAGAGTGGAGGCGTTCCTGTGACCTTGTGTCGGACTAACATTCTCGTCCGCTCGATGAGCCCGAGCACGCCCGTTGGACAGAAAGCGAGTATCACCATGACCGCCGCCGCATAGGCGATCAAGTAATAGCCTTGCGTGATACGCAGCCATTCCGGCAGCAAAACCGCGATCAGCACGCCGACGAACGGCCCGAAAAAATTACCACTGCCGCCGACGATTACCATAAGCAACAAATTGAAGGAGAGGCCGAACGAAAATGAGTTTGGCTCGATGAACTGCACCAGCGGTGCGTAGAGCGCGCCGGCAAGGCCGCCGAGACTCGAGCCAATGGCGAAGGCCATCAAAGTATAGCGCCGGGTATCGAGGCCAAGCGACAGCGCACGGATCGGGTTTTCGCGCAAGGCGAGGAAAGCGCGGCCCCAAGGCGAGCGCAGCATCCACCAGGTCGCTAGCGAAAGCATTGTTAGTGTGCCGAGGCAAAGGAAATAAAAATCGCGCGCGCCGCTCGTCTTCCATCCAAGCAAATTCGGACGCGGCGTCCCGGTGATGCCGTAGATGCCGTTTGTCAGCCATTCCTCGTTGCGCAGGACGAGGAAAACGAGGGTGGTGAAAGCGAGCGTGACAAAGGCGAGATAGTGGTGCTGGACGCGGAGCGCCGGATAGCCAAGGATCCAGCCAATGGCGAAGCACAACAACCCGGCGGCCATGAAGGCAACAAAAAACGGCACGCCCGCGGGCGTGAGCAGCGCAACTGTGTAAGCGCCGATCCCAACAAAAGCGCCCTGCGCCAGCGAGATTTGCCCGGCATAGCCGAGCGTCAGATTGAGGCCGATGGCCGCGATAGTGAGGACGGCCCAGGTCGATATCAGGAAAATGCCGAAGGGCTTCAGGAAAAATGGCGCTGCAACGGCGGTGACCGCGGCGATTGCAACGAGGATACCGCCGAAGCGCGTCATACCGAACGCTCCTCGATCCGGCCGAGGAGGCCCTGGGGGCGCAGCAGGATAACAATGATGAGAACGATCAGCGGAAACGCGCCGCGATATTGCGACGAGATATAGGCCGCCGACAGGTTGTCGAGCACGCCAAGGATGATCCCGCCGAGGATGGCGCCGCGGACCTGGTTGAAGCCACCGACGATCGCTGCGATGAAGGCGGCCATGCCGAGCGTTTCGCCATTAGTGAATTTCGCCAGGTAAATCGGGCTTACCAAAATCGAGGCGATCGCCACCAGCACGGCGTTGAGTAAGAATGTGTAGAGCACCATGCGCCGCACTGGCACGCCCAGGATCCGAGCGAGCGTCGCGTTCTGCGCCGTCGCCTGCATCTGGCGGCCGAGCCGGGTTCTGTTGAGCAGGAGATTAAGCGAAACTACGGTAACGATGGCGACCGCCAGCACGGCAAGGCTCTGCGTCGAGACCACCGCATCAAAAACATGGACGTCGACGGCCGGTACCAGCGCAGGAAACGGCTGAGCCTGCGAGCTGTAGAAATCTTTAGTGCTTTCCTTCAGCAACAGCGACAGCGCGATGGTCGAAATGACTAGCGGCAGCACGCCGTATTTCAGCATCGGATCGACGACCACGACCTTGAACAAGATGCCGAGGATCAGGACCGACAGGGAAATGCCGATCAGCGCCGCCAGCCAGAACGGTGCGCCTGCATTCATGGCGGCAAGCACGAAGAACGCCGGCAGCATTACGAATTCGCCCTGGGCGAAGTTAATTGTCTGGGATGTCTGCCAGAGCAGCGTGAAACCGACGGCGATCAAGGCGTAGATCGCGCCGGTCGCGAGGCCGGAGACCAAAAGCTGAATGAAGGAAGCCATTTGGCGGGGGCTTTTGGCTTCCGACGAGCGGCTACTTGCCGAGCTTCGGCAGAGTTTTGACGATCTTCTGCTTGCCGTCGACTACCTCGCCGAGGAAGCTGATGCGGTCGATGTCGCCGTTCTTGTCCCAGGTCGCCTCCATCAGAATGCCCGGCTCATCTTTCGGCGTGATGGTCATGCCATGCGCAGCTTCTGCAAAGGCCCCGCTGTCAAACTTTCGTATTTTTTCCGTGACGTGCTTGATAAAATACACCGCGGTATAGCCCTTGATGCCGTTGTGATCGCAGGCATAGTTGAACCGCATCTTGAACCGCGCAGCAAATTCCTGTACGGCGGGAATCGGCGCATCGATGGTAAGGCCGACATGACCGCGCACGCCGTTGGCTGCCTCGCCGGCAAGATCGATCACCTTCTGGCCGAGCAGCGTCGTTTCGCCGATCAGCGGCTTGTTAATACCTTGCTTCTTGGCCTCGCGTAGGAAACGCGCGCTTTCTTCTTCATTGAGATAGACGAAGATCGCATCGGCAGTGGCGCCCTTGAGCTTGACCACGTCGGCAGAGAAGTCAGTCTGGCCGGATTCGGTCGAGATGTCGGCAACCACCCTGATGTCACGTGAATTCATTTCCTTGATGAAGGTGTCGCGGCCGCCCTTGCCGAAATCATTATTCACCCACAGCACAGCGACGGTCTTGGCCTTAATGCCGTCGCGCATGTAGTTAGCGATCTTCGGAATGCTGAACTGCTGCCCGAACGAGGTGCGGAAGATGTAAGGATTTCCCTTCTGGGTAATGGCCGCGGCCTCACCACCGACGATCTCGGGAATTTCCGCCTGCTGGGTTAGCAGCATGTCGACCAGAACAGAGCCCGAGAACACGGGGCCGATAATGACGTAAGGCTTGTTGTCGAGCACTTTTTGCACCTGGGCGCGCGACGTGGCGGCGTCGCTCTGCGTGTCGAGCAATGGCGTGTCGATTTTCTTGCCGAGAATACCGCCCTTGGCGTTGATTTCGTCGATGGCGAGCAACATGCCATCGCGGAAATTGGTCCCTGACACTGCTCCGGCGCCTGACAGTTCAAGAATGGCCGGGATGTAGACGGTCGATTGCGCGTGGACTGGACTCGTCAAGCCAAGGCTCGTGACGATTACCGGTGCGAAAAGTACTGAACGCAACATGGGGTCTCCCTCTCTGGCATTACGGCGGCCCGTTGGATCGGGCTTTGTGTGCGAGCTTGCTAATCTGGACACGCGAGGTCAATAACCAAAAAGAAGCTTAACCTTATTACCGAGCCCCGCGTTGCCGTATCTCGGCCTGTGTCTCCTTTAGTAAGGCGGCGCCCGGATGGGCGGACGGTCTGGTCAGATGGCCGCCCGAAACGATCACGCCGACAGCATCGCCGGTTCGCGCAACCACCTTCTTCCTCGTAGGGCCGTGGTGGGGCGAACTACGGCTGCCATTAGCTGGAAAGCGTAAGCTATTTTGAATTGAAAGCTAACGTCGGCGCGCTCGTCGCGCGAACTTCGAGGTGTCCAGTCCTACTGTGCTAAAGCGTTCAGCATCAACATTGCAAAAAATATTCCGCATACGGAAAGTCCAAACAGTTTGGTGGTGGCGCGTTCGCTCATAAAGATAGTCCTCCAATAGCCTTAAGCGAGCCAGCTCCACTTCAGAACGTCTAATTGGGCTGCGGCTCTAGGAATTGGTCGGTCTGGGTCGTAGCCGGAGATGAACGGCAAATCCGGGTGGTGATCACCGGCCCTGATTAATGCGCCATCCATGCTCCGTTGCCATTCAAGCGTCCGCCGATTGATCGCTTGCCAACCTGAACTGCATACAAAGGACGTAAACAACTGTCCCTCCATTGATTCAATCCACATTTCAGATATTTATTATTGCAATGTGGTTTTTAGCTGTGACAAACTTCACGCTTGTGATAATTTTTGTTTGTGATCTCCGTCACAGTCGCAGAGCGTTGACGGAGCGTCCTCGAGTGGGCGTTCTATGCGGCCACGCCACAGGTAAAGTTAGCTTAAACTAATTGCGGGCTGATCTGAATGATCAGCGCCGAATTCTGCTGCGCTCACTTTTCTATTAGGCGTTTTTATTGGCCGCAACTCGGCCACAATCGGGAGACAAAGCCAATGCGATTTATGTTGTTCCTCTTAGTCGTTGCGTTGTCGCTTGCTGTTCCTACATTTGTAAGCTCTCAAGAAGGAAATCAGATAGATATCCGAGAATTATCACGGCGGTGCGGGTCACAAAACGATATCGAACGTGCCTTTTGCCTAGGATACGTTTCAGGGGTGGCACGCCAGGTTAAATGGAACGGCCTTGCCTACAAAGATCTGACTAATCTGCACGACGCAACTATTATCGCCTTTATGGCCGCCTGTCCTTCAACGGTTGTATCAGACGAAGCAACGCTTCAGGTTTTTAAAGACTGGGCAAAGAACCATTCCGACCAAGGGGGCTCTGATGCCCAACTCGGAGTGATGAACGCATTGGTCGCGATGTGGCCATGCAATCAGCAATCAAAATAAATTTTTGGGCCGTACACGATGCACGCCGGACTCCTGCGACACGCACTCTCCCAGACACGGCAAAGTGTTTGTGACGGACAACGACTAAAACACGGTGTCAGGTCACACGCAGGTTCCAGCTGAAGAGAAGCGGTCGCGATGTCCTAAGCACAGCGCAGAGAAAATAGGCTCAATGCCATAAGTGGGTCGCTTCTTCACGAAGACGTTCAATCTCTTCCCTAACAAATAAAACTCTCGCCTTGAGATCAGTTACAATCGGGTCATCACTTCCAAATTGACAAAGTGCCTCGGAGATTTCCCTCTCAAGGATTTTCTGTCGTCGTTGGAGTTCGAATATGTCGGCTTGCAGCATTGGTATATGCTCCGACTCGAGAGGATGGTCGCTGCAACTGGTTAATGAAGCGTTAAGTTTTAATCATCCAATTTAAATCGTCGGATCTCCCGTTCCGTGCTGAATTGGTTATGGTGCTGTCATACGTAGATACTATATGGTTTTTGGCATGGACCGACGAAGGGAGGATAGAATGGAGAACTCTAAATGATTTTCGTGTCGTGATAGCTGGTTGTATTGGGATAAATTCTCCTGTCGGGCCAAAAATCAACGAACGGTTAATTGCACTTAGATTTCTTGCCGAGAACCTGATTAATGATGTCGCAGACGGCTGCTTGTTCTTGACCGACAAGGGTGGAAGCTCACTGCTGCGCGGCTAGCTATATTTTGTGGGACGTTACTGCCTGAGGCCTGAGTCCTTTTGTCTGTACGTCGCCCATGCAGATAATGAGATGTCGTCCAATTACCATCGCGCCGCGGGGCTAATGAATGAATATTTGGTACGCAGTGAAAATTGTTTCGAGTAAAATCAGGACGATGATTATTCGCTCTAAACGCAGAGATCGCTCGGTATCAATGATGTCTGCCAAAGCCTTACCCGTATCCGAGATCACTTTGAGTTTTCGCGACAGGAGGTCGGCGCGTTCTTTCAATTCATATTCGTCTTCGAGTCTCGCGTAGAATCGTTCAAGGTCGGGTCGTTCCCATAACACGTCAGGTTTTTCTGCCACCGCCACCAAACCCGAGACGCGGTGTTGAACCAGTAACGCGTTTCCAATGTGTTTCAAGATTGTTCGGCGGCCTCCTGGAGTGCGGCCCTGCTCTGCCAATTCACGTGCGAGCGGTTCGATGACGTCGAAGACGGCGCTGACGTTCCGCTCATCGTGCGCAAGTATGAGATTTGTTGCCATCGCGTCAGCGACGATCAAAACGTGCACAGGCGTCAACTTCCTAAGCAGGATCTTCCCGTCGGGTGTGATTTGTTCGTCCTTCTCTGGCGTAATCTCAATCTGGGTGGAATCTTGCTCGCGACGTGAGAATAGGCCAACAATACGCCCAGCGAGACGACGAACAATTTCGTCCTCCTCTACGGGCGACATGCCGAAGAGAACAGCAACCCCGTAACGAAAAAGGACAACGTAGCCATCGTGTGCGGCACGAAAAGCCAAAGGCGTTGTTGAGAGGACGTCGTTTCGTTCCAGACCCGCCGTTTCAATGCGATCTCCAAGTAGGAGCGCTCTGACCGTAATTGAATGGCTGCTTGGGTTGGCTATGTCGCTCATAGAAAAACCTATAGAGTTAGTCAGCGAACTTTTCGCATAGTAACTATACAGCAAATGAGTTTTTGGCGATTTGGCATGTACTCCAGATAGAAAAGGGCCGCTCACTCCGACAAGCAGTCGACGTCTAGAAAGACCGCGTTCGCCCGTGTCCGGGAAATTCGAGGCATTTAGCGTTGCAGCCGCTGGATCTCTGAAAAAAATCAGCGATGTATCTTGGCCAAATACTGCTACCGCCAACCGCCGGGCACGCTACCCCCCGCTCCATAGATTTAAAATGCGCCGCTTGATGAAAGTGAAATCAATCAAACGGCGGCTCGTTTTGACCGCCGCGTCCAGTACCTTTTGGACAGCAGTGTATTCGCTGGACCAGAACGAGGAAAACCGCGCGAGTGTCGCCGGGTTTATCTCGTTGTGACCGATGCCAGCGAACCAGTTGCGGCTCCAGCTAAGCGCAAAGTCGTACCTGTTGCCTATCGGTGGGTGCATGCGGACATTTAAGTCCCGAAGAGCAACCGCGACCGATTGACGCCTTGCGGCACGGTCTGGATTGAATGATTCCCCGAATATTCTTGGCAATTCCCAGAATACAATGCGCTCATATTCCCAAAACACGGGTTCGAATAACGGGTCTCTGCCGTCGCGCGAAGGATTCACCCGATCCATAAGTACTAGCAAGATATTTGCTTCGCGGTAGAGCAAGATCTTTTCGCGAAAACGATCATGGAACGCCTCGGGCAAACGGAAGGTCTCTGGAGCGACTTGCGGATCGTCCCTCTCGGCCATCTGGTGTAGCGATGCGGCAAGCATCACGGGTGAAGTACGCAGGCGGCGCTTCTTCTTAAACGATGGCATCGCGATCATCCCGTCAACTTACCCGCGAGCCGATGGAAACTATAACTCTCCGACTTGAGGATCACGGCTTGCGCTCCCAAGCCGTTTTGAAATCCGCCATCGGATTCACCGCCGATAACGCGCCATCTATTGACGGCGTCAGATTATATTATGACAGAGTTGAGTGTGGTAATGGAGTGGTGTGTCTTGCACCGGCATGATAATCGGTGATAGCGAGAAGAATAGTTGCAATGAGGTGCCCGAGCGCTAGACACCAGTCAGCCGCCACCAGCGACACGATGTTGCCGATAACGTCGAGTGGCCCCGTTCCAACATCGTGGCTGCCACACTAGTACTCGGCACTCCTTGTCCTGGCCGGGCTGCATCATCAATACGTTCGGATAGTATTTCCGGAAAGGACAGGCATTTTGCGACAGTTGGCGCGAGTACCCCGATGAAGGCGCGTCACTTATTCTGATCTTCTTCAATCATCTGCGGACGCGTTTACTAAATTGCAATTCTAGCTACAGCGAACATAGACCATCGTGCCATACCGGCCGGCGACCTCTGGATCGAGCCAACGCATAACCATAACCTTGCCATTAAACGAGATGATTTCCCTGTCGGTTTCGCCAATGGGACCATCCGGCCCTATGTAGTTCTTGCCGTCTGGTCCGCCTTTAAGTTTTACTTCTGATAACTCTTTGGAATCCGCTAAGTACATCATTACACCGCCTGTCGGTCCTTTCGTAATCTTATAGGGATTATTGCATTGCCTGCGTGCCGCCGCCTCAGTCCGCGCCCGCGCTCCTTCCTGATGGTACGCGGCTAGGCCCCAACCACCCACTAGCTGGTCGGCAGGAATGCTGGCTGGCAAAACCGTTGACGAAGGCGCAGTTTCCGGCTGCATCGACGTCGCGCATGATGCAATGAATGGTGCGCTCGCAATCAGTGCAACGCTTGTTAAAATACGCATTGTGGCACCACGGGATTAGCGAATCGGCTGTAACTGCTACCGTTTTCTGTTAGCTCGACATTTCCTAATCTAAAAAGCGAGTGATCGATTATAGCTTTAGCTTTCTGCGTGCCGCTCATCATATGAAGGAAGCCCATAGTCTTCTCCTTTCAGTAATTAGTTGCAAGGTACCTCTTTAGTATGGCGGTTACAGCTATTCAGGGATGCTTTTCATTTTGGCGGCTCGGAAAGCTGCAGCCGCGATATCTCCCTAACACACGTACGTGCCGGCTTTCATTTTGCTATCTGCACCTTAACATTGACGTATATCGTCACGGCGTCAATACGCTTAGAAGACAGGGCGGCCAAGCATTGGTCGCTGGCTGGCTGAACTGATTCGGCGGATGAGCACGGACAACGCGCTGCCTGCGATCGACATGTGCGTGGTCCCGTGCGTACTTTGAGCAATTATTTGCCTCTGCGCGAACGACGAGTCGCACGTTGCGCTTGGCTACGCCTCTCTGGCTCGATCAGGGCGGATCGGTCATCTTGCCGCTAACAGAGCCAACCCCCCGAAAAAGTTCTATTCTTATTGTTCCAATGTTTGTTCCAATGTCCGGATATTTGTTCCAATGAGCGACCCGGCCGACCGGTATTATGAGTCGCAAGGGCTGCGGCTGCATTACGTCGACTGGGACAATGGTACGGCGCCACCGCTGGTCTTGATTCACGGCGGCCGCGACCATTGCCGCAGTTGGGACGATGTCGCACGCGCGTTGCAGCCGCATTTTCACGTCATCGCACTTGATCTGCGCGGCCACGGCGACTCTGAGTGGGCCAAGGGCTCAAGCTATAGCCTATCCGATTATGTCTATGACCTGGCTGGGCTGCTGCGTGCCGTGGGCTTGCATCAAATCGCTCTGGCGGGTCATTCGATGGGCGGAATGATCGCATTGATTTTCGCTGGTACCTTTCCCGAGCATGTGTCGCGATTGGCTGTCTTGGATGGTTTGACGGTGCTGCCCGGATCGCAGCCCGTACCGATTCACGAAAGGATAGCCAAGTGGATTGCCCAGCTCGACAAGTTCGCACAGGCGAAGCCGCGGCGTCTCGGAAGTATCGACGAAGCGGCTGAACGGATCGTCGCGCATAACAAGCGTTTGACGACGGCGCAGGCGTTGCATCTTGCCCACCATGGCGTGCGATCAAACGCCGACGGTAGCTACAGCTGGAAGTTCGACGACTATCAAGCGACTCGAGCGCCGTATCGGCTATCGCCGGACGATTATGCCGCGCTATGGTCGCGGATCGCCTGCCCGACGCTATTCCTGCGTGGCAACGAGAGTTTCCTTCCCGATCCGGCGTCCGCGCTCAAATATTTCAAGCAGGCGCGCGCCGTGACGATCGTCGGGGCAGGACACTGGCTGCAGCACGACAAGCTCGACGAAATCGTTGCGCTGCTGCGTTCGTTCCTTGCCGACTAGGCGTGGATGAAGGTCCGGCTGATCAGCACCAGAATGACAAAGAAAACAATACCGAGCATCAGGCTCCAACCGATCAGTTTTTTCTCGATCGGTAGCAGCGGCTCGTAAGCCATAGCACGCATTTCTTCGCCGATCTTGGAATGCTGCTGTGACATGACCGTTCTCCTCTAGCTCACGAGCGGCGGTTTGACGCCGGCAAAGAAAATCAGCGCGATCACCAGCCCGACCCAGACGACGAAACCGAACAGGCAAAGCAAGTAGACCGCGGCGAGGCGACCAATGCCTTCTTCCCAGAGCTTGCGAAAATTGCTCACCACTCCGATGGTGAAGAAGGTCAGCACGAAGAAGATGCCGCGCAAGGTGTTGGCTTCGCCCATCGCCGCCTTGACTTTCGCGACCACCGGCGCCGACGCCGTCAGCGCCACCACCAGGATAATGAGGAACGTTATCACGTAGCCGATGATGAACTTCGGGAAGCGTTGCCAGATTTCGCTGACCTTGGCGGTGTCACTCGTGCGCACTTCGATGTGCTTGGTCCACACCCAGGCGAGCACGAACGCCCAGATGCCGATAAAGATGTCGATGAAAACCTTCACCGTCGCGGCGGTGCCGAGAATCCAGCCGGGTTGATATTTGATGCCCTGCGCCGCCGCCTTGGCGAGGATGAGCCCCTCGGTGATGGCGCCGCTAGCCACCGCCGCGCCGTCGGTTTTCACCGAGAGTGCCATCCAAGCGCCCGCCGCCATCGGCTGCTGGTCGAGGAAATAGCCAGCGACGAACGGCAGAATCAGTAACTCGACAACCGCAAAAACCACGACCAGCGACGACACCATGATCGGGACGACCGGCCGGGCGCGGATGGCGGCACCGGTGGCGATCGCTGCGGACACGCCGCAAACCGAAATGCCGGAAGCAAGCGGCGCCGCCCATTCGCGGCTGAACTTGAACCAAACACGCGCCACGTAATAGACGACCGACCAGAAGATCAAGTAGGCGACGATGATGGAGGCGAGGCCGAGGAACATCAGCTGCGTCGCCAGGCCGAGCTTTTCCGCCGATACGATGCCAAGAAATCCGCCGAGAATGACAATCGCGATCTTGATGTACAACTCCGGCCGGATCGCTTCCTTCATCCACTCGGCCAACCCAGGGAAGAAATTGCCGATGATCAGGCCGGCGATCAGCGCGACCACGAATCCGCCTTCTGCGGTCAGCCGCAGCGACCAGGTGATGCCGAACCTCTGCATGTCGGCCGGTGTGTTCACCGCTAGGTTGGCGTAGCTACCGATGATCCAGCAGGCGTAGCTCAGCCAGAATACGGCTGAGAAAGCGACGACGAAGCGTCCAATATCGGCACGCAGCGCTACAGCGCCGGCGGTCATCAGCACCAAAAGTGCGAAATACGTGGCGATCAGCGCGCCCACACCGCCCAAGCCGGCGAAGGCTTTCGAAACCGGCGCGAGTGCCTTGCTCGAATCGGTCCACACGCTGGTGGTTACGATCCAGCCGAGAACATCCACGCCCGCAACCAAGCCGAGCGACAGCGCAAATACGATCAAACCGATGATAAGCGACAGCCAGTCCTCACTGAGGCCTTGAATCTTACTGTCCATTGTCTTCCCCGAACGTTGCTCGCGTGATGCAAGCGGGCGATCGCCTGACTTACTCAACAATTATTTTAGCCTGGTGTTGCGCCGGCGCGCGCGTCCACGGCGCAGAGGTTTCCTTATTGGTCCGGCAAGAAATTGCTGTGCGGCGCACGGACCGGCAATTAGTTTTTACGAAATACTCTAAGCTTGCAATGACTCTTCACCTGAAATCTTGGCGCTTTGATCTTATTGGAGAATTGCCTTTCGAAATGCCTCGCTGTTCCTGCTGCAATGCGAAAGGTTCGCTGCAACGCCGCGCACCGCGCCTTCTCCACTGCATTTTTGTATCATGGCGTCGTGTCCGTCCTATGCAAGAATGAGCATCATTACGCGTGTAAATTTTGGAAGTGTTGAGGGCGCAAGCGATTACGACTGCAGGCTGAGAGAAAAATTTCACCGTCGAACCTTGCCTCTTTGAATGTATATTGTCCTGCGGCACGGGACTGTAGTGAATAGATTGCGGGCGGACGCCAGGTCGCGCTATCGTGCCACTCAAAACCGCCGTCGATCGGGGGAAAGATCGCCCAATGTTTACTAGCAATCCGTTCGCCGCACTTTCGACGTCCGTTCCACCGGCTGTGATGCAGGCCTACGTTGTGGTGATGGTACTTCTCGTTGCTGGCGGCACGCTTTTCGACATCTGGCATAAGCAGAGCGCCCGGTATTTCTTTAATCATTGGCGGATGGCGAAGAAACAAGGGGCGCGGCAGATTGGCGGTGGCGAAATGGCATCCCTGGCGGTCCGCACCGGGCTCGTGGAGGTTCTGACGTCCGCTGAATTCTGCAATCAGCAGCGCCGAGCCGCCCACCTTCTGACGATGTATGGTCTCATGATCTACGTCGTCGCGACTATTATCTTGGTATTTTACTATCCGACGCCCGCAACGCCGGTGCCCGTCCTCGTTCCAGCGCTCTGGCACATCGGTGCTTTGATGATTTGCCTTGGCGGCTACTGGTTCTGGTTCTTCATTCGAGTCGACGTTGCCTCCGAGGGCAACTCGCCGTTGCGCTTGGTGCGTGCCGACTTGTTTATCGTTTCGCTGCTCGCTAGTGCAACCCTGGGCTTGATCTGGTCCTATGCGCAATGGGTAGGCAGCGCGACCTGCGCCACTGTGTTGCTCGGTCTCTATCTCATCGCCACCACGGTCTTGTTCGGATCAATTCCCTGGTCGAAGTTCTCCCACATGTTTTTCAAGCCGGCGGCGGCTTTCCAGAAGCGGATCGAACAGGCGAACGAATCGCGGCGCAACCTTCCGGCCCCCGCAAAACGCCCGGCCACTTTCGGGGGTGTCCGCCGGCACTCGCACCACTTCTGAGTTTCGGTCGCCGACAAAAGAAGTTAGGAGGGCGCAAACACAATGCCGACTTTTGTCTACATGACGAGTTGCGACGGGTGCGGCCACTGCGTGGATATCTGCCCGTCCGACATCATGCACATCGACACGATCTACCGGCGCGC
>Ga0207859_1000033_pt1 | contig 21960 bp, 15 predicted proteins | sample LuqExpMetageno25_FD_187783 | JGI IMG/M metagenome (GOLD analysis project Ga0207859, IMG submission 187783) | Tropical forest soil microbial communities from Luquillo Experimental Forest, Puerto Rico - Sample 25 (SPAdes) | ecosystem: Environmental > Terrestrial > Soil > Tropical forest ...
AGCACGAAATGATCGAGATAATCTGCGCCCTTCATCTGACCCTTGTTCTGCCCGCCGAGCGGAATGGTGACCTCGCGCTCGGTTGAGCCATCGATCGCCTTGGCGTCGAGCGTCTTGACATAGGCGACGGTTTTGGCAATGCGATCCTTGAGCTCTTCCAGCGTGGTCTCGTTGTCCTCGAATTTCGGCGGCTCAGCCCTGGCGAGACGGGCGGCGCCGTTCTTGGCCTGATCGCAGGCGGCCTGTACTTGGCGCGCGAGCGGGAACATGTCGGGCGCGAGGCGATAACTGCATAGGACCGCGGGATCGACCTTCTTCGCAGCGGCAAAGGCGATAACCTTGTCGAGCACGCTCGACAGCGCGTTGAGCCCGATCTCAAAGACCGGCAGGGAGGCTTGCGACATCGAAAACGGCATAGGGATTCCTTGTAACACGATAGCAACCAGGCCCGGCGGGCGCCGAGACGACGGACCTTGGCACGGCCTTGGGGCCAGATTCAACGGGATGACGCTCCGGCGCGACGCCGCCGCGGCCGGAATTGAGCGGCGCGCAGATCGGAATCAGTGTCCCGATCCGTTACAGCATCCGTTGATTTGGCCTGCAATGGCGTGGTTTTTTTGGTTAACCCCCGCCCTTTGATCTCGCAGCGTACCGCGTCGACCGGAGCGACCCTGCGCATTGGTCGCTTGCCGCTCCTTAGGAAGGCGACGCAATACCTAGATTGCGGCAAGCTCGGTCTTGCCGTCGACATTGGCGTGAAAGTCGCGGCCGTTGCCGCTGGCCACGACGTAGCCGGCGCGGATGGTAAAGTCGCCGAAGCGTTCGCCCTTTCGCCGGCCCGCGGCGTAAGCCGCGAAGATCGGGTCGAGCGCAGCGACGATGCCGTCGTGGTCGAGGTCTTCGGCATAGAGCTTGTTCATACGCGAGCCGTTGAAGGCAGCGCCGAGATAGAGGTTGTAGTGGGCCGGGCTTTTTCCGACCAAGCCGATCTCGGCGAGATAGGGACGCGCGCAGCCGTTGGGGCAGCCTGTCATGCGGATCACGATGTCATCGGACGAAAGCCCGCGCGCAGCAAGCCGCGCCTCGAGCGCATCGAGAAGCTTGGGCAGGTAACGCTCGCTTTCGGCGAGCGCGAGCCCGCAGGTCGGCAGCGCGACGCAGGCCATTGAGTTGCGGCGCAGGCCTGACCAGGGCGCCAGCAGGCCGGCTGCCTTGGTAAGCGAATGAATCTCCGAACGCTTCTCGGCCGGAATATTAGCAATGATTAGATTCTGGTTGGGGGTGATACGGAAATCGCCCCTATGCTCCTCCGCGATCTTTCGCAGCGCCGCCATCTGCTCGCCGCGCAGGCGACCGTTCTGCACGAACAGCGTGAGGTGGCTGTTGCCGTCGGCGCTGTCGTTCCAGCCATAGCGGTCGCCGGTAGAAGTGAAAGTGAACGGCTGGGCCGGCGCGAGCTTGACGTTGGCGCGGCGCTCGACCTCGGCGCGGAAAGCATTCAGCCCGTGGTCCTCGATGGTGTATTTGAGCCGCGCGTGCTTACGGTTTTTCCGATCGCCCCAGTCGCGCTGCACGGTGACCACCGCTTCGGCGATCGCCAGCACGTCCTTGGTTTCGCAGAAACCTATGACATCGGCGATGCGTGGATAAGTGTCGCGCTCGCCGTGGGTCATGCCCATGCCGCCACCGACGGCCACGTTCCAGCCCTTGATCTCTTCGTCGTCGAGGATCGCGATGAAGCCGAGATCGTGGGCCAACACGTCGACGTCGTTCGACGGCGGCACCGCCACCACGATCTTAAACTTACGCGGCAGGTAGGTCTTGCCGTAGATCGGTTCGGTAACTTCCTCCTCACCTCCGGCGATGCGCTGGCCTTCGAGCCAGATCTCGCGATAGGCCGGGGTGCGTGGCAAGAGATGGTCGGAGATGACGCGCGCTAGGTCCTGCGCGGCGGCATGCGCTCGCGACTGATTCGGATCGGGATTGCACATTACGTTGCGATTGATGTCGCCGCAGGCCGCGATCGAGTTTAGCAGCACCGAGTCGATCGCCTTGATCGTCGCACGCAGGTTCGACTTGATGACTCCGTGCAGCTGCACCGTCTGGCGCGTGGTCATCCGCATAGTGCCGTTGCCGTAGATGCGCGCGAGCTGGTCAAGCATGAGCCACTGCTGCGACGTGACCACGCCGCCTGGGATGCGCACCCGGATCATGAAGGCGAAAGCCTTCTCCATCTTCTTGCGCGTGCGCTCGGGCCGTAGGTCGCGGTCGTCCTGCAGATACATGCCGTGGAATTTGACGAGCTGCTGGTCATCCTCGACGATGGCGCCGGTGATTTCGTCGCGCAGGCCCGCGCTGAGCGTGCCGCGCAGGTAATCGCTCGCCTCCTTGATGCGCTCGTTGCGCGAGACTTCGTCGGTCATTGGCCGTCCGATGGCTTGCTCAGTATGTGTCCTGGAGATAACGCTTGTCGCGTTCCAGCGCTGCGACTGCCTGCCCGGCAGCCTCGCCCGACAGCCCTTTCACGTCGGCATAAGCGCGCACCAGGGTCGCGTGCACGTCCTTGGCCATATTTTTCGCGTCGCCGCAGACATAGAAATTGGCGCCACCATCGAGCCATTCGATCAGCTCGCGCCGCTTATCCCAGATCTTATCCTGCACATAGACCTTCTGCGGCGTGTCGCGCGAGAAGGCGACGTCCATGCGGGTGAGCGCGCCATCTTTGAGCGCTTCCTGCCAGTCGAGTTGGTACAGGAAGTCGTGGACGAAGTGGCGGTCGCCGAAGAACAGCCAGGAACGGCCCTTGGCTTCGGTGGCGCGGCGTTCCTGCACGAAGGCACGGAACGGCGCGACGCCGGTGCCGGGGCCGACCATGATGATGTCTCTGTCGGCGGCGGGTAGACTGAAGTGTTTGTTGGGCTTGAGCTTCACGCGCACGCGGGCGCCCTTTTTGAGCCGCTCGCCGACGTAGTTCGAGGCGATTCCCTTGCGGACGCGGCCATGTGTTTCGTAGCGTACGGCGGAGATCAACAGATGCGCGGCATCGCCGACTTCGCGGCGTGAGGAGGCAATCGAATAGGCGCGCGGCGCCAGCGGTCGGGTCAGCACGCGCAGGTGCTCGGCGGTGATTGCGATCGGGAATGTGGCGAATAGGTCGATGAGCTGACGGCCGGCGATCCATTGCTTGGCCTCGCCGCTCTCGAGCATCGACTTGACATATTGATGGCCGGTATGCGCGGCGTAGGTTTCGACCGTCTTAAGCGACAGCGTGGTCACGTCGCGCGACTTGATCAGCTCGGCGCGCAGCTTGTCGTCGCCGGCAAGGCCGGCGACCTGCAACAGCTCATCGACATAGGCCGGATCGTTTTCGGCATAAATATCGAGCGAATCGCCCGGTTCATAGGCTGGAGCAGCGCCGTCGAAAGCAAGTTCGACGTGGACGGTTTCCTTTTCGGACTGGGAGGAATTCAGATTGACGTGCTCGGTGATTTCGGCCTCGACGATCTCGGTGCTGGGCGCGACGGTCTTGCCGAAATCGACCTCGATCACCGTGCTGTGGCCAGAATCGGGAGGCTGCAGTGCCTTCACCGCGTCGTCGATCCACTTCGAAGCGGACTGCGCGAAATCGAGATCGCATTCGACGCGATCGGCGACGCGCTTGGCGCCGAGCACGGTGAGACGCTCGTCAATCTTCTTGCCGACGACGCAGAACTCACTGTAGGCGGTGTCGCCGAGCGCCAGCACGCTGTATTCGACTCCGTCGAGGCGCGGGGCTCCCTCGCCCATCAATTCGTTGTAGGCGCGCGCCGCGCGCGCCGGCGGATCACCCTCGCCCCAGGTGGCTGCGACAAAAGCGAGTCGCTTGGCGGATTTGAGCTGCGCCAGATCTAGATCCGCCATATCGATGACCTTCGGCTTGAGGCAGTGCTTGCGCGCCGCCCTTGCGAGATCACCAGCAAGCTTTTCGGAGTTTCCCGACTCGCTCGCATAGACGATGGTGAAGGGCTCGGCGGTGCGAGGCGGCGCAGTTGGCTGCGGCTGCTGTCCGGTGACCGATTCGACGCCGGCAAGAAAACCAGCGAGCCAAGCGCGCTGCACGGCGCTGGCCGGGCCGACGACGCGATTGAGGAGGTCGATCTCCTCCTCGGCAAAGGGCGCGGTCTTCGGTATGGTGGCTGAAACAGGCGACATACGCTGAAATAGAAGTATTTTCTGATAGGCAGCAATATTTGCCGGAAAATAAGTATTTATTTCTTTATATAGGTCAGACAAGCGAAAGTATTTCGCTTTTTTTGCGCTGCGGGAGAACCCCCTCCCAGACATTTTCGCAGTTCTCTCCTGCGAAAAGCTCATGCGGGCGGACACTTAGCTGTGGAGCCGGCGGCGTGACCGGCTCCGCCTCGCGGAATGCGCGCCTAGAATTGCCGCTCGCATGACCGCAACGGCCTATCGAAACAAGCTGCACGCGCTGTTGACGCCCGCCGAACGCCGGGTGTTCGCCCGGCTCGACACGCCGCAGAAGATCCAGACCTTCCTCGACTGCCTGCCGGCCAATTTCGAGCTTGACGGCGAGACCACCATGTCGCCGCGTCGTCTGCTGAAGGCTCGTAAAGCACATTGCTCGGAGGGGGCGATCTTCGCCGCCGCGGCGCTCATGTATCACGGGCAACCGGCCTGGCTGCTCGACATTCAGTCGCTTCCGAGCGACCAGGACCACGTCGTCACGTTGTTCAAGCAGCAGGGGCTGTGGGGCGCGATCAGCAAGACCAATCACGCCATCCTGCGCTGGCGCGACCCGATCTATCGAAGCCCGCGCGAATTGGCGATGACCTACGCGCACGAATACTGTCTGCCGAGCGGCAAGAAATCGATGCTTGCCTTTTCGCGGCCATTCTCGCTTAAGCGCTACGCGCCGCGGCGCTGGCTGATCGCGGAGGATGATCTCGACTGGCTCTTGGAAGATCTCGACGACTCGCCGCATGTGCCGGTCGCGCCGAAGCACGCGCTGCGGGCGCGAAAACGCGCTTCACACTTTGAAATGCGCGCGCAGAACGATGCGGAATGGCTGGACCCGCGTAAGTGCGCAAGGCGGCGCCAGCGTTTACCGCGTAAACGCCGCCGCATAGAATGACTGCAACAAGCCGGAGACCACGAACGTGGCGTCTTTCATCTTCCGCCGACAATTCACGATCGAATGGGGCCAGTGTGACCCCGCCGGCATCGCGTTCAACAGCCGCTTCTTCGAGATGTTCGACGTCAATACGTGGCTGCTGTTCGAAGCCGCGCTCGGCGTGACCGCGCATCAACTGGGCGAAACCTTCGGCATCATCGGCATCCCGTTAGTTGACGCACGCGCCAATTTCTTGAAAAGCCCCAGGTTCGGCGACGAGGTGGAACTGGCCTCGCGGGTCACCGAATTCCGCCGCTCCAGCTTCGACGTCGACCACATGCTCACCGTTGGCGGTGAACTGGCGGTCGAGGGCGGTGAGACGCGCGTCTGGGCGGCGCGCGACAGGGACGATCCGGAAAAAATCCACGGCATCGCCATTCCGAACGATGTCATTGCCCGCTTTGGTTAACCAAGCCAATCGTACCAGCCATTCCCGATAAAGGGTCTGGAGGGGCTAGGGCGGCTGGTGTGTCGTAACCGCAAGAAGATAAGGCGCGAATCGAAGGCGCCGTCAGGGAAGAAACGTTTGACCCGCTTGCTGGAGTTCACGCTCAACGGGCGTGACCGCACCGACGCGGTCGCGGACAACGTTTTGCTGCTCGATTTCCTGCGCGAGAAGCTCGGGTTGACCGGCACCAAGACCGGCTGCGACGGCGGCGAATGCGGCGCCTGCACCGTGCTCATCGACGACAAGCCGGCGCTCTCCTGCCTGACGCTGGCAGCGACCGTGCAGGGCAAGCGCATCGAAACCATCGAGTCGCTGGGGACTGACGGGCAGCTCTCTGCCGTACAACGCGGGTTCCACGAGAAACTCGGCTCGCAATGCGGGTACTGCACGCCCGGCTTCATCATGGCCTCGGCGGGGCTGCTGCGAAGGAATCCAAATCCGAGCGAGGAAGAAATCCGCGAAGCGCTCGGCAGCAACATTTGCCGCTGCACCGGCTACGTGAAGATCATCGAGGCGGTGAAATATGCGGCGGCATTGCACGCGCGAGGAGTCGCGCCATGAATAGGCCCCTTCCAGCGCACAATATCGGCAACTATGTGCCGATGATCGACGGGCCGGATAAAGTCTCCGGCCGCGCCAAATATACCGCTGACATTCTAGCGCTAGGACAGCTCGCCGGCCGCATCTATCGCAGCCCCTATGCACACGCCGAGATCATCGAGGTCGACGTCTCGCAGGCGCACGAGCTACCCGGCGTGCGAGCAATTGTCACCGGCGCCGATTGCGACAAGACCTTCGGCGTGCTGCCGATCGCGCGCAGCGAGCATCCGCTGGCGCGCGACAGGGTACGCTACCGCGGCGAGCCGGTCGCTGCTGTCGCGGCGGTCGACGATGCCACCGCCCGCGAAGCGATCCGCCGCATCAAACTAAAGGTGCGCGAGCTGCCGGCCTATTTCACCGCCAAGGATGCGCTGGCGCCGGGCGCCATGAGGCTCCACGGGAAGAAGCCAAACAATATTGAGCGCGATGTATTGTTCGAGCTCGGATCGACGATGGACGGCTTCGCGCAGGCCGATCTGGTGCGCGAGGCGACCTACAACTGCGCCGAGGTCTGCCAGAACCAGATGGAGATGCACGCAGCGATCGCGGAATACGACGCGGTGCGCGAACGCATCACCGTGCACGCCTCGACGCAAGTGCCCTACTACGTGCACCTAATGCTGTCGCAGATCCTTGGCATGGAAATGTCACGCATTCGTGTGATCAAGCCCCATGTCGGCGGTGGCTTCGGCTGCCGCACCGAGGCGCTGAACATCGAGCTCATCGCCGCGCTTCTGGCGCGGGAGGCCAAAGGCACAGTGCGCATCGTTACCAGCCGCGAGGAGACCTTCATAACCCACCGCGGCCGACCGGAGACTGACATCAAGCTCAAGATCGGCATGCGCAAGGACGGCCGCATTACCGCGGTTGAATGCGAATGCGACCAGCGCGGCGGCGCGCATTCTGGCTACGGAGTGGTGACGATCCTTTATGCCGGCTCGATGCTCTACGCGATATACGACCTGCATAACGTGAAATATGTCGGCCGGCGCGTGCTCACCAACACACCGCCATGCGGCGCCTTCCGCGGGCACGGCACGGTCGATATCCGCTTCGCTTTCGAAAGCCTGCTCGACCAGATGGCCAGCGAGCTCGGACTCGATCCCTTCGCGGTGCGGCGCGCCAATTTGTTGAGTTCGCCGACCTTCACCGACAACGACTTGATGGTGAACTCTTACGGTCTGCCCGAGTGCCTCGACTGGGTCGAGCGCGAGAGCGGCTGGAAGCAACGCAAGGGCAAGCTCGACAAGGGCAAAGGCCTCGGCATGGCCTGCTCGCACTATATCTCCGGCGCCTCCAAGCCGGTGAACTGGACTGGCGAGCCGCACGCCACCGTCAAGATCAAGCTCGATTTCGACGGCTCGATCGTGGTGCTGTCGGGCGCCGCCGATATCGGACAGGGCTCGACCACGATCCTGGCGCAGACAGTTGCCGAGGTTCTCGGACTCGATCTTTCACGCGTGCGCGTCGTCACCGGCGACAGCGAAGTAGTGCCGAAGGACAACGGCTCCTATTCCTCGCGCGTCACTTTCATGGTCGGCAACGCGGCCCTCGATGCCGCGCGCAATCTGAAAGCTGTGCTGGTCAATGCTGCCGCGCGCAAGCTCGAAGCGCGGTCAGAAGACATCGAGTGCCTTGGCGAAGTTTATCGCGCCGGCGCACAGGACAAGGGCGCGACCTTTGACGAGGTGGTGATGGAGGCGCTGAAGGATTCCGGCACCATCACTGTCAGCGGCAACTACTCGACAATTCCGGAATCGTATGGTGGCAAGAAATATCGTGGCGCCGCGATCGGCGGCACCATGGGCTACAGCTATTCGGCACAGGTGGTCGAGGTGACGGTCGACGAGGAGACCGGCGTCGTCACCGCCGACAAGGTGTGGGTGGCGCACGACTGCGGCAAGGCGCTCAATCGCTTGACGGTCGAAGGGCAGGTGCAGGGCTCGGTGTGGATGGGACTGGGCCAGGCGATGAGCGAGGAGGCTGGCTATCACGACGGCCTCATGGTCACCGGGAACATGCTCGATTACCGGATACCCACCATCCAGGATTCGCCGCCCATCGAAGTCGGCATTGTCGAGAGCAACGACCCGCACGGGCCGTTCGGCGCCAAGGAGGCGGGCGAAGGCTCGCTCGCCGCCTTCCTGCCGGCGCTCACCAACGCCATCGCCGATGCAATCGGCATCCGCTTCGACGACCTGCCGGTGACGCCCGACCGCGTGTTCGAGGCGATCGAAAAGCGCAAGCGCGTGCTGGAAAAGGGGGCCTAATGGACGCCCTGCCCAGTTTCCGCGTGCTGAACCCCGCGACGCTCGACGATGTGATCGCAGCGCGCGCGGTCCACCCGGGCAGCATGCCGCTTGGCGGCGGCACCGACCTGGTGGTCAACATCCGGCGCGGCATTGTAGCGCCACCGGTGCTGATCGACATGAACCGCGTGGCCGAGCTATGCGCGATCAAAGTGGACGCCAACAGCATCGAGATCGGCGCCTCGGTGCGGCTGCGCGCGCTGGCCGAACACCCGGCGGTAATCTCGCGTTATCCCGTTCTGGCGCAGGCGGCCGCGCATATTGCGGGACCGACCCACCGCAACATGGGTACGGTCGGCGGCAATCTCTGCCTCGACACGCGCTGTATTTTCTACAATCAGAGCGAGTGGTGGCGGACTTCCAATAATCACTGCCTGAAGACCACTGGCACCGTGTGCCACGTGGCACCGAAGAGCCGGGGTGTGTGCTTTGCGACCTTCTCAGGCGACCTCGCGCCGGCGCTGCTCACGCTCGGTGCCGAGGTGGACATCGCCGGCCCCAAGGGCAAGCGTACCATCCCGCTCAACAACCTTTACATCGGCTTTGCGCGCCAGGATGTGCCGGTGACCGAGACGCAGGGCGACGGCAAGTATTATCTGTCGCTGCGGTCAGGCGAAATCATCACCACCGTGCGCGCCAACAACACGCCGGGACTGCGCTCGGCCTACGACAAGATCCGCATCCGCCGCTCGATCGAATATCCGGTGGCGGGCGTCGCGGTCGCGTTAAAGCGCGGAGGCGACAAGCTCACCGATTTGCGCGTCGCTTTCACCGGCACCAATCCGCGCCCGGTGCTGCTCGAAGACACCGCCGCGCTTACCGGCGGCAGGCTCGACGAGCGCGTATTCAAGGGCCTCGACGCGCTGGTACGCGACCAGATCATGCCGATGAAGACCACGTTCACGCCCGGCCACTACCGCCGGCGCGTGGCCGCGGTGCTGGCGCGGCGGCTGCTGAAGAAACTGTTCGAAAGCTGACCGAGGGCGGGCGTGGCCGAGGTTTACGAAGAACGCAGGCCCTACAACGCAGTCAGCGATTTCGTCGACGCCAACGTGGCGCGCGGGCTGGCCGGCAAAACAGCCTTCATCGATCCGGACGGTTCTCTCAACTACGGCGAGCTGCAGACGCGCAGCGTGCGCTTCGCCCACGCGCTGCGCCAGCTCGACATCCGCCAGGGAGAGCGCGTCGCGCTGCTCATGCACGACACCGTCGATTATCCTGTCGCGTTCTGGGGAACGATCCGCTCCGGCGCCATCGCGCTGCCGATCAACACGTTCCTTAACGTGCCACAATGCGCCTACATCCTTGCCGACTCGCGCGCAACCGCGCTTGTCGCCGCTGCGCCGCTGGCGCAAGCGATCTGGCCGGTCATCGAGAAACTTCCGCATTTGCGCGGCGTGATCCTCGCCGGCGCCATCGACGATAAGACGGCGTTCGGCGGTCGGGATATTCAGTTGCTCGACGACCTGATCGCCACCGGCGATACCACGCCGTTTGCTGCGGCCACGGTTTCCGATGAGGTGGCGTTTTGGCTGTACACCTCCGGCTCCACCGGAGATCCGAAGGGCGTCAAGCACGTGCATTCCAGCCTGATGGCGACGGCGAAGCTGTTCGGGCAAGGCGTGCTCGGCATCCGCCAGGACGACGTGGTGCATTCTGCCGCCAAATTGTTCTTTGCTTTCGGCCTCGGCAACGCCATGACCTTTCCACTGTCGATCGGCGCCACCGCGGCGTTGTGGCCGCACCGGCCCTCGCCGGACGGCGTTTTCGAGATCATGCGGCGGCATCATCCAACGATTTTCTATGGCGTACCGTCGCTCTACACGGCCCTGCTCGCGCACAAGGACATCGGCAGGGGCGCGGGCTCTGACCGCCTGCGCATCTGCGTGTCAGCGGGCGAAGCGCTGCCGGCGCATATCGGCGAGCGCTGGCGCGAGGTCGTTGGCGTCGATGTGCTCGACGGCATCGGCTCGACCGAATTGCTGCAGACCTTCCTGAGTAACCGGCCCGGCGACATCCGCTACGGCTCTACCGGCAAACCGGTGCCCGGATACGAGGCGCGCATCGTTGACGACAAAGGCCGCGACCTGCCCGACGAGGAGATCGGCGAATTGATCGTCCGCGGGCCGTCGGCGGGCGAGGGCTACTGGAATCAACGTTGGAAGAGCCAGCGCACCTTCGTCGGCGAATGGACCTATACCGGCGACAAATACCGCCGCGATGCCGATGGCTACTATTACTATTGCGGCCGAACCGACGACATGTTCAAGGTTAGCGGCATGTGGGTGTCGCCATTCGACGTCGAGGCCGCGCTGACCTCGCACGAAGCGGTGTTGGAAGCCGCGGTTATCGGCAAACAGGACGCCGACGGGTTGGTGAAGCCGAAGGCTTTCATCGTGCTCAAGCGTGGCTATGTGGCCGACGAGACGCTGCTGGAAAAGCTAAAGGGCCACGTCAAACAACATGCCGGCCCGTGGAAATTTCCGCGCTGGATCGACGTGCGGACCGATCTGCCGCACACCGCGACGGGCAAGATCCAGCGTTTCAAACTGCGCGACGAGGAGCTGCAGGCTCCAGCCCGCTAAGGTTCCAATTGACGTCAAAGAGTTCCTGTTAGAACTCAATGCCCCCACTCTCTAGTGGATGACCGACGTTTGCCGCCCGGCCACACGCTAATCGTCACGTAGAATCGGTCGTGGCCCCGTCTTACACGCGCGTTGAGCGTGCATTCAATCGCTGTTGCGCTGTTGGCAAGTACTTCGCCGATTTCGCAACGCTGTCGACCGATCTGCCGCGCACAGGTCGACGAAGGCGGCGCCCACCTAAACGCCGCCGCCGTTCGCCGGTACACGGGCCGCGAGGGCGCATTTAGGCAATCTTCACGTATTCGAAGTCACCCGGCTTGTTGTCGATCCCAACGCGCGGCGGTGCGATCCAGCTGGCAAACTTGCCTGGCTCGAACTGCGGCTGCATCAGGCTTTCAATGAACTCCTTGTCGCTATCGGACGGCAGGAATTCGCCCCGGCGTTTATTCCACGTGGCCTCCTCGAGGATGTTGCCCTCGAGATCGGTATGAATATCGGCGAATTCGCCGATGTGCCGGTGGAAGGCGACGTGCGGCAGCTTGATCTGGAACTGGATGTCGCTATCTGCGATCACCTTGTTCCAGCGGCCGACGCCGATATTGCAATCGGCGACATAATCGTCGCGCAGCCTCATGTTGAGGGCGGATAGCGCCGGTGCATCCTCGTTCTGGATCTTGCTGTCGATCAGACGCAGCACCGGATAGGTGCCGCTTTCGAGCTGATGGTCGTCCTTCAGCCGGTCCTCGCGGTAACGGCCCTTCAAGCCGGCGTGGAAGGCGTTCGCCGCATTGGTCGAGAGCTCGCTGCCAAACAGGTCGAGCGTGAGCGAGAAATGCATGTTGGCCTTCTTCTGCACCGCCGGAAGGTCGATGACGCCGAGCTTACGCACCGCTTCAACGTCGTAGGGATCATCGATGCCGGCCTGTTTCATTGCCTCGCAGGTGCGCTGCACGATGCGCGTGACGCCCGTCTCGCCCACGAACATGTGGTGGGCTTCTTCGGTCAGCATGAAGCGGCAGGTGCGCGACAGCGGATCGAAGCCGGATTGAGCCAGCGCCTCAAGCTGCATCTTGCCGTCGCGGTCGGTGAAGTAAGTGAACATGAAGAACGACAGCCAGTCCGGCGTCTTCTCGTTGAAGGCGCCGAGCATGCGCGGCGTGTCTGGGTCGCCGGAGCGGCGCTGCAGCAACGCTTCCGCCTCCTCGCGGCCGTCGGCGCCGAAGTATTTCTGCAACAGATAGACCATCGCCCACAGGTGACGGCCCTCCTCCACATTTACCTGGAAAAGGTTGCGCATGTCGTAGAGCGAGGGCGCAGTCTTGCCGAGATGGCGCTGCTGTTCGACCGAGGCCGGCTCTGTGTCGCCCTGGATCACCACCAGGCGGCGCAGCATGGCGCGGTATTCGCCGGGCACCTCTTGCCAGGCGTCCTCGCCTTTGTGCGTACCGAAGGGGATCTTGCGGCCTTCCACCGGCGGCGCGAGTAGGATGCCCCAACGATATTCGGGCATGCGCACGTAGTCGAACTTGGCCCAACCTTTGGGATCAACGCTGACCGCGGTACGCAGATAGACGAGCGAGGCCTGGAAGCCCTCCGGCCCCATGTCGTTCCACCAGTTGAGGTAGCCGGGGTGCCACTTCTCCAGCGCGCGCTTGACGCGCGGATCTTGCCCGAGCGCGACGTTGTTGGGGATCAACCCGTCGTAATCGACCTGAGCGATGTTCATTGCTTACACCCTTTCTTTATTGAAGGTCGGCGAGACGCCGCTGCCGTAGAGTTTGAGCGCGCCCTGCTCGCCGATCGCGTTCGGCCGCTGGAAGATCCAGTTCTGCCAGGCGCTCAATCTCCCAAATATCTTGGTTTCCATGGTCTCCGGTCCGGCGAAACGCAGGTTCGCCTCCATCCCGGTCATGGCGTCCGGCGAGAAGCTCGTCCGCTCCTCCAACAGGAGGCGCAGTTCGTCGTTCCAATCGAAATCTTCGTAAGCTTGCGTGACGAGGCCAAGCTCGGCAGCCTCCTCTCCTTCAACCGGCATGCCGATCATTTCCTTAGCGCGGTGGAGCGCGTCAAGTTCGCCGAGGAAGCGGGTCTGCAAGCGGGTGAGCCCGTTGCCCATCGGATAAAAGTCAAAATTGACCTCACCGAGTGTGATCGCCGCCGGCTTGCGGTTATCGCCCTCGCGCGTGCCGATCAGCATCAGCGAGCGGTCGGCAGCGAAGGCGAGCTCGGCGAGCGTGCCGGCGAAGCAGGAGCCCGGCTCGATCAGCGCGATCGTGCTGCGCGAGGTGACGTCGACGCGCTTGAGCACGCGCTTGAAGTAATGGCGGATCTCGCGCATCAGCCAGTCGCCATTGGTTTCGGCGAGAAAATCGTCGTGCGCCAGCACCGCCTTGGCATCACCATTGGTGCGGAAAAGCAGCACGCCGATTGCCGGTTCGTTGGTGCGCAGATGCAGGATGGCGTCCTCCAATTCGCGCGCCACAGTCAGCGGCCAGAATTTCGCGCCCAGTGCATGTGCAGCTTCAATCGAGACCGGCGCAGTCTGCGAAGGGCCGCGCACAGTGACAGTCGCCAGCCCGCGTGCACGGTCGATTTCAACATCAACGTGCGAATAGGTAACTCGGTCGGTTTCAATTTTGCGCTCGAGCGGCGTGAGCGTGATGCCCTTGGCCTCTCCGGGGCGGTCGGAGCGCGCGGCGATCTCCTTGGCGCGGACGGCGACCGTTTCTTTCCATTTCGAGTTCGGCACAACCTCGTCGACCAGCCGCCATTCGACCGCCTTGTTACCGCGGATGCCCTCTTCAATCGAACAAAACACGTCGGCGCGATCGCGCCGCACCTTGCGCTTGTCGGTGACGCGGGTAAGCCCGCCGGTGCCAGGCAACACCGCGAGCAATGGTGTCTCGGGCAGTGCCACCGCCGATCGGCGGTCGTCGACCAGCATGATGTGATCGGTGGCTAGCGCCAGCTCATAGCCGCCGCCGGCCGCGTTGCCGTTGATGGCGCACAGATAGATCTGTTTGGAATTCTCCGAGGCGTCCTCGATGGCGAGCCGCGTCTCGTTGGTGAACTTGCAGAAGTTTACCTTCTGCCCGTGCGTCGACTTGCCGAGCATACGGATATTGGCGCCGGCGCAGAACACATTGTCCTTGCCGGACTTGATGACCACGCACCGCACTTCCGGATGCTCGAAGCGCAGCCGCTGCACAGCGTCGTTGAGCTCGATATCAACGCCGAGGTCGTAGGAATTGAGCTTGAGTTCATAGCCGTCGAACAGCCCGCCGGCCTGATCGACGTCCATGATCAAATAGGCAACCTCACCGTCAAACTCGAGCCTCCAATGGCGGTAGCGCGCCGGCTCGGTCTGGAAATCAATTGTCTGCATGACTGATGCCGCCGCGGACATGGGCGCCCGGGTGACCTTCTCCCTGTGTATGCATTATTTTACATGTTCCATAGCACCAATGCCGCAGCGATACAATAAGGATGTGTAATGGGGAAACTGGCCGATTTCAAAGTCATCTGCGGTCTGTTTCATTTTAGCCAAAAAACATGAGATTTTTTGTCCGCGCCAGCGGAAATCCGCTCTTTTCCGTTGACAGCCGACGGTTAGCCCCTTGCTTAGCACTATAATGCATGTTAGCCGAATAGCGATGAAACGTGTCCGTCCCAACGGTCGCGGCGGCGATGCCTATCTGCGCCGCCTCGGCGAGCGCCTTCGCACACTGCGCAACCAGCGCGGCATGACGCGCAAGGCGTTGGCCGCGCATGCACGGGTGTCCGAGCGCTACCTCGCCCAGCTCGAGGCCGGCAAAGGCAACGGCTCGATCGTGCTTCTGCGGCGCATTGCGAGCGCCATCGGGCTCCCTGTGACTCAATTGTTGCACGACGGCGCCGAGCCGCCGTTGGATTTCGTGCTCCTGTCGCAATTCCTCGAGCGGCTGTCGCCACCCGCGCTGGCGAATGCACGCAAAGTGCTGCTCAAGCATTTCAGCGAGCCATCAGAGGGCCTGCGGCGTCGGCGTATTGCGCTCATCGGTCTGCGCGGCGGTGGCAAATCGACCCTCGGCCGCCTGCTGGCCGAGCGCCTCGACGTGCCCTTCATCGAGCTCGACCGCGAGATTGAGAGGCGCAGCGGCGCAAACTTGAGCGAAATCTTCGACATGTTCGGCCAGGAGACCTTCCGCCGCGCCGAGCGCGAGGCGTTCAACGAGGTGCTCAGCCAGCACCTGCATTTCGTCATCGCCACTAGCGGCAGCATCGTCACCGAGCCGAGCACGCTCGAATTGCTGCTGGCCTCCTGCTTTACTATTTGGGTGCGTGCCGAGCCGGAGGAGCATATGCGGCGCGTGATGGCACAGGGCGACATGCGGCCGATGGCGAACAATGCGCGTGCCATGGAGGACCTGGTCTCGATCCTGAAGAGCCGCGAGCCGCTTTATGCCAAAGCCGAGGCTGTAATCACCACTAGCGGCAAGACGCCGGAGCAGAATCTCGTGGAACTGTTGCGTCTGATCGCGGTTCCCAGTACCGGCATGCAGCTTCAATTAGCATGAACGACAGCAATCCGACAATTCAATGGGGAGAACCGGCGGGCGCCGGGCGAAGCAAGAATGAGTGAGACGATCAAGACCGATGTTCTGATCATCGGCGCCGGACCGATCGCGCTATTTGCAGTGTTCGAGTTGGGCCTGTTGGATATCAAAGCGCACTTAGTTGATATCCTCGACAAGGTAGGCGGGCAGTGCGCCGAGCTTTATCCGGAGAAGCCGATCTACGACATTCCCGGTATCCCCTACATCACCGGCCACGGGCTAACAGAGGCCTTGATGAAGCAGATCAAGCCGTTCCACCCAACCTTCCATCTCAGCGAGATGGTGACCACACTGCAAAAGATCGGCGAGCCGCTGTTTCTTGCCACCACCGACCGCGGCAGGGTGTTCGAAGCGAAAGTGGTAGCGATCGCCGCCGGTGGCGGCTCGTTCCAGCCCAAGCGTCCGCCGATCAAGGGCATCGAGCCGTACGAAGGCAAGTCGGTGTACTACGCCGTGCGCAAGATGGAGATGTTCCGCGACAAGCAGCTGATGATCGTCGGCGGCGGTGATTCAGCGCTCGACTGGACGCTCAACCTGCAGCCGATCGCCAAGCGGCTGACGCTGGTGCACCGGCGCGACGAGTTCCGCGGCGCACCCGACAGCGTCAACAAGATGCGCGCGTTAGTTACAGCCGGCGGCATGGACCTCAAGATCGGCCAGGTGACGACGCTGGAAGGCGTTGACGGCCAACTCACCGCCGCGAGCGTCAAGGGCAATGACGGCTCGGTCAGCCGCGTCAAAGTGGACGCCATGCTGCCGTTTTTCGGCCTGACCATGAAGCTCGGCCCGGTGGCCGACTGGGGGCTCAAGCTCGTAGATAACCTCATCCCGGTCGACACCGGCACGTTCGAAACCGAGGTCCCAGGCCTGTTCGCCATCGGCGACATCAACACCTATCCGGGCAAACTTAAGCTCATTTTGTCGGGCTTCCACGAAGGTGCCTTGATGGCGCAGAAGGCCTATCACTACGTTTATCCGGAGAAGAAGCTCGTCTTTCAATACACCACCTCCTCCACCAGCCTGCAGAAGAAACTCGGTGTCGCATGAGTGACGTCCAGGAACTTTCCCGCTCCAGCGCGAACAACAAGACCATGCCCAAGATCACTTTCATCGAACACGATGGCACCGTGCACACGGTCAAGGCCGAGATTGACTCAACCGTCATGGAAACGGCTCAGCGCAATGGCGTGACGAGCATCGTCGCCGAATGCGGGGGCTCCTGCACTTGCGCCACCTGCTTGGTGCACGTGGACGAGAAGTGGAGCGAGGTTGTCGGTAAGCCTTCGGCCGAAGAAGAGGACATGCTCGACTTCGCGTTCGAGGTAAAACCTACCTCGCGGCTTTCGTGTCAGATCAAAGTGACGGAAGCGCTCGACGGCCTAGTTGTGCACACGCCGGCCTATCAGGGGCGCTGAGCTCAATTCGCCGGGGCCGCCTGCAACCGCTTGCTGGCGCAGACCTGCGCCGTGCCGTCCGGAACAATGGAGAAGCCGAGGTCTTTGCTCAGATTAACCATGCGCGCCTGATCCGGCGGGAAGATCAGCGTGGCCTGATCGATGCCCTGCAGCGTCAGCGCCCCTAACAGCGCCTCGATGAGCTTGCTAGCGAGACCCTTTTTACGCAGATCGCGGCGGATAATCACCGCGCATTCGGAGCTCTGGAAATCCGGGTCGGCAGTTGAACGGGCAAGCCCGGCCACGCGCTCGCCATCCCAAGCGACCAAAGTCATCTCGCGGTCGTAGTCGATCTGGCTCAAGCGCGCAGCAGTCTCGTGCGTGCGCTCGCGCAGCGGTGTAAAGAATGAGTGCCAGAGATCGGCGGTATCGACTTCGTCAGCAAAGCGGCGCAGCGCCGGTTCGTCCTCCGGCTTAATCGGCCGTACGTGATACTTCTTCGCATCGAGTGAGCAAACTTCTGTTTCGAGCTGCTGCGGATAAGGCCGGATGGTCATGCGGGATTGCGCCGGCCCTGCGGCAGCGCGGACGCGAATGCGTGAGTCTACGCCGATAACGCCCTGCGAGTCGGCGAGCAGGGGATTGATGTCAATCTCGGTGACTTCCGGATGATCGGCGACGATCTGGCTCAATTGCATCAGCACATTGACGATGCCATCCATGTCCGCCGCAGGCCGATCGCGGTAACCTTTCAACAAAGCGGCGATGCGGGTACGCTCGATCTGCGCTCGCGCGAGCGCTGTGTTTAGCGGCGGCAGTTCGAGTGACTTGTCGCGGACTATCTCGACCGCGGTGCCGCCTTGCCCGAACAAGATCATCGGGCCAAAGGTCGCGTCAGTGGAGATTCCGGCGATCAGCTCGTAGCCACCCACCCGGTGCACCATCTCCTGTACGATGAGGCCTTCGAGCCGCGCCTTCGGCAGCGCCCGCGACACGCTTTCATTGATACGCTTGGCCGCGGCTTCGACCTCGACGGGTGTGGCAAGGTTCAAGGCGACGCCGCCGACGTCGGATTTGTGCACGACGTCGCGGGAACGGATCTTGAGTGCCACCGGTGCCTTGATCTCGACGGCAACCCGGGCCGCAGCCTCGGCGTCGGGGACGGCTTCGGTGCGCGCGAAGGGGATGCCATAACAGGCGAGGAACGTCGCGACCTCGGCGGGGTCGAGCCATTCGCGTTGGTCGGCTAGCGCCTGGCGGATGGTGCTCCGTGCGCGCGCGGTATCGATGGGCGCATGCGGCGCAGCCGATGACGGCGTCTCCAGCAGCAGGTCCTGGCTCTTGCGATAGTTCACGAGGTACATAAAGGCGCGCACCGCGCGTTCAGGCGTCTCGTAGTCGGGAACGCCAGCAGCAACAAGTTGCGCGCGTCCCTCCGCGACGGTTTCTGCTCCCATCCAGCAGGCAAACACATTCTTTTTCGGTTTCGTGGACTGCCCGAGTGCGCTAACCAACCCTTTGGCAGCTTCAGCCGGAGAGACGATAGCGGTGGGACAGTAGGCAACCAGCAGGGCGTCGTTGTCGGCGTCATCCATGAGAATCTTAACAGCGTTTGCGTAGCGTTCAGCATCGGCATCGCCGATGATGTCGATTGGATTGGCGTGGCTCCAAGTCGCCGGCAGAACCTTATTCAGCTTGGCAATTGTATCGGGGCCGACGGAAGCCAGCTTGCCGCCCTGCTCGATCAGCCGGTCGGTGGCCAGGACGCCGGCGCCACCGCCATTGGTGACAATGGCCAGCCGGTTGCCGGGTTGGGGCGACATGCGTGCCAGGGTGGCAGCCGCGTCGAACAATTCCTCGACCTCGTTGACGCGTAACATGCCGGCGCGCCGAAACACTGCCTCATAGACAACGTCGGTGCCCGCGAGCGCCCCGGTGTGCGACGCGGCGGCGCGCGCGCCCTCTTCCGCCCGCCCGCCTTTGACCACGATCACCGGCTTGATGCGCGCGGCACGGCGCGCCGCGGACATGAACTTACGCGCCTGCGTGATAGCTTCCGCGTAAATGAGGATCGCGTGCGTTGCCTTATCGAAAACGAAGTAATCCAACAGGTCTCCGAAATCCACGTCGCTCATGTCGCCCATCGAGACGATGGTCGAGAAACCGACACGACGCGGCAGAGCCCAGTCGAGCACGGTAGTCGCCATCGCGCCAGACTGCGTCAAGAATGCAATGTTGCCGGGCAGTAGCGTCGCTGGCGCAAAAGTCGCGTTGAGCCCGATGCCAGGCGCCGCGATACCAAGACAATTAGGGCCGACGATGCGCAACAGATGCGGGCGCGCGGCGGCGAGCATTTGCGCGGCACGCTCCTTGCCGATGGAAGCTTCGCCCTCGGCAAAGCCTGCTGTGAGGATGACGGCGGCGCGGGTGCCGCGGCCGCCGAGTTCGCTCATCAGGGCGGGAATGGTATCGGGTGGCGTGGCGATGACGGCGAGGTCCGGCGTGATCGGCAGGCTCGCCACGTCCTTGTAGGCCATGATGCCATGTACAGCGGCGGCGCGCGGGTTGATCGGAATAATCGGCCCGCTGAAGCCAGCGCGTGTCAAATTCGTCATCAATGCCGAGCCGACTGAATGCGGCTTGTCGGAGGCGCCGATGACCGCGACCGACTGCGGCCGGAACATCTTATCGAGATTGCGGATGGACATGGCTCACTCAAGTATGGCTGGCAGTCGAAGTCATGCCCGTCGCGTTACTGTGAATTGAGTCACAATCGCAATTATTTAGTTAGCAGCGGCCGATTGATCCAGATCATATCGCGTCACAATTTAGCGCCTACCGTTTGATTATGATCATGGGCACGGAAAAACAACCATGACGCCTGTAACCGATTCTAACGTGCTGTTAACCAGGGTGGATGCGCCGCCGTTGTCGGACCGCCATGGCATACCGGTGCCAATCGTTCCGCCATCCAGTGCCGCAGACGACGGTGACGGACGCGATTCCTATGCGGTGACCGCGTTTGCCGACATCGTCGATCGTTCGTTGCACGCCACAGCGGCCCGCTTCACGGCCGGCCTGTCGCCGGCGGCGCTGGCCAAGGCTTATTACGATTGGGCCATCCATCTCGCATTTTCGCCCGGCAAGCGGCTGCAACTCGTCGACAAAGCGGTGCGCAAGGCCGTGCGCTTTGCCAATTACGCCTTTCGTTGTGCATCGGAGGGCAACAAGACGACCCCTTGCATCGAGCCGTTGCCGCAGGATCATCGCTTTTCCGGCGCAGCCTGGCAGACACCACCGTTCAACTTCATGTACCAAGCGTTTTTGTTCAATCAGCAATGGTGGCACAACGCGACCACGGGCATCCGTGGCGTGACCAAGCACCATGAGGCGATGGTCGAATTCGCAGCGCGGCAGATCCTCGACACGATGTCGCCTTCGAATTTCATGCTGACCAATCCGGAAGTGCTGCGGCAGACACTCACCAGAGGTGGCGCCAATTTGGTGAGCGGCTGGCACAACCTGATCGAAGACTGGGAGCGCGCCGTCGCCGGTAAGAAGCCGGTCGGCACCGAGAACTTCATAGTAGGCCGCGACGTGGCGGTGACGCCAGGCAAGGTCATCTTTCGTAACCGGTTGATCGAACTTATCCAATACGCTCCCGCAACCGATAAGGTGCGGCCGGCGCCGGTGCTGATCGTACCGGCGTGGATCATGAAATATTACATTCTCGATCTGTCGCCGCAGAACTCGCTAGTCCGCTACCTGACGGAGCAGGGTTTCACAGTCTTCATGATATCCTGGAAGAATCCGGGCCCGCAGGATCGCGATCTTGGGCTCGATGACTATCGCATGCTCGGCATTATGGCTGCGCTTGATGCGGTCGCCGCCGTCGTCCCGAACCAGAAGGTGCATGCCGTCGGCTACTGCCTGGGCGGCACGCTGCTGTCCATCGCCGCGGCAGCAATGGCCCGCGACGACGACGACAGGCTGAGATCGATTACATTGCTGGCGTCGCAGACCGATTTCCACGAGGCTGGCGAGCTGACGCTGTTCATCAACGAAAGCCAGCTCGCGTTCCTCGAGGACATGATGTGGGAACAGGGCTTCCTCGATGCTACGCAAATGGCAGGCGCCTTCCAGATCCTGCGCTCCAACGATCTGGTTTGGTCGCACATGGTGCACGATTACCTGATGGGAGAGCGCAGCCCGATGATCGACCTGATGGCTTGGAACGCGGACAGCACGCGCATGCCCTACCGCATGCATTCGGAATATCTGCGGCGGTTGTTCCTCAACAACGACTTGGCGGAAGGACGGCTTACCGTCACCGACAAGCCGGTCGCGCTCTCAGATATTCACGCGCCGATTTTCGCCGTAGGCACTGTCAACGATCACGTCGCGCCCTGGCGTTCGACCTACAAGATCAATTTGCTGACCGAAAATGACGTGACCTATCTGCTGACCACTGGCGGCCACAATGCCGGCATCATCTCCCCGCCAAGCATGGAGGGTCGCAGCTTCCAGGTGATGAGCAAGTTCGCGAACGCGCACTACATCGATCCGGACACTTATCTGGCCACTGCCCGGCACAAAGAAGGCTCCTGGTGGCCAGAATGGGTGGCATGGCTGAACTCGCGCTCAGGCGCGCCGGTCGCGCCGCCGGCCATGGGATTGGCAGGCTTTCCTCCCAGCAGCGATGCGCCCGGCAGCTACGTGCTGCAGCCCTAAACTGGGCAGATAGCCTAATAGTTTTGGGCAGCTAGCGGCGATTAGTCGCAGTTTGGTTGAATGCAATGTTGACGTAGCGCAACGCGGCGCTTGCTCTCTAATACCAAACCTCAAATGGGCTGACTCAC
>Ga0207859_1000037_pt1 | contig 21486 bp, 20 predicted proteins | sample LuqExpMetageno25_FD_187783 | JGI IMG/M metagenome (GOLD analysis project Ga0207859, IMG submission 187783) | Tropical forest soil microbial communities from Luquillo Experimental Forest, Puerto Rico - Sample 25 (SPAdes) | ecosystem: Environmental > Terrestrial > Soil > Tropical forest ...
CCAGTGCAATAGCTGCTGAGCAAACTCATCAAGGGTTGCGGGTGCCTCTCCCGCCATGATTCGACGATAAGCCTCCGCCTCAATGAGGTGTAGTGATCTCGCGTGGCCTGGAGCGGCCGGCATTTTGCGCTCCGTCTAACATTTGAAGCGGCTGGCAGAAATTGCGCGAGGGACTACTACCTAGCAAACTGTAGACGCTCGCTATCCTGGGGCACCAGTGCAGTGTTCTACCGCAATTCCCCTATCGAAGTACTCGCCTGACGCGTTGGTTTTTTTCCTTTCTCCTGCGCCATAACAACTGAGCGGCGGCGCCGATGGCGGCGCCCAACGCACCAGCAAATACGACACCAAAGACGGCCCTGTCAGCTTGACTATTGGGCTTGCTGAAATTCGTGGGAGGTGTTCCAGAGGAACGAGGTGTCAATTCGTTTTCGGCCTTCGGCGGTGCTAGAGGAGCACGACGTACCTCTGGCGTCCCGTTTTGTGCTGAAAAATGGTCATCGGACAGGCCTATCTGGTTAACCGGTGATTTGCGAGGCATGCCTTGCTGGATAGCATTCAAAGGGTCTGAGCCACTCAGTGACAGGCCGGGTGGCCCTTTTTTTTGGAAGACTTTCGCCGCTTGCCCCGGCAGAACGAGCGCATACTGTCCGGACTTGAGATCTGTCACTTCAACCTGTCCTTTGAGTACCTCGACGCTGGAATCATCATTATTCACGGTGACACGGAACTGCGTGCCTCTCACAACGGCAGCGAGATGCGGAGTTATGACTTCAAAATGCCTTTCATTGCGTTTTTCTACCGCTAGCCGAATCGAACCAGTCCAGTGATAGATAGTTGTCGAGATCCCCTCGGTCACATCTGTAGGAATGCCAGTGACCGAGTTTGGCGCCATCAATATTGTCTCTTCGCCGCGTGTCAAAAGCACCCGGCCGTTTTGGCCAGTGTAAATATTGCTGCCGGCGCTTAGGATTGCTCCCTCGCTGAGCGCGGTCTGCTGGCCCCCCGAAGTTGTCAGGTAGGCATTCCCGGACAGCTTGCTTACGCTCCAGACATTTGACTTCGGTTGTATGTGATCGGGATTCAGGATGAAGGTGTTGTCGTGGTCGACCACTGCAGCTGCTGTCACGCTAACGCTGATTGAACTAATGTTAATGATACCAAGAAGCGATGTCGGCCACGAACCCGTCACCGTTCCGATATAGTTTCCATTCGAGGGATCAAGCACAAAGGTCGGCTTCGGACGTGGGTCATATTTTGATGAAAGTTTCGCGTTAAATGTATCGAGGGCAATTTCGGCCCAACCTGCACTGCCATCTTTTCCAGCAGAAAGCAAAGCTGCGTTGAGAGCCTTCTGAATTGCAAACTTGTAATAATTTGCACGGGAATAGTCGACTATAGCCCCAGCCGCTATAATCGTAGGGAAAAAAGCGACTGCGAGATAAATTGCGACAGATTCCTTCGACCACCGTGTCAAGGGAGCGATTAGATTGCGAAGAGCAGGTAATCTCTGGTGAAACAAGCATCACCTCAATTAGCAACTGTTACGCGATCATCGTCATCTATGGATTCGTGACAAGAGAAATAATCAAACTGAAGTTCAGATGCTGGGCGTGGCGGCCCAAAAAAGTAGCCTTGCACAAAATTTATTCCTGAAACGCGCAGAGACTCGAACTCTTGTTTCGACTCTACCCCTTCTACCGTTGTTAACGTATCGAGACAGCGTCCTAGAGTTACCGCCGTTGCAATCACCGCCGCGCATGCGGGACTTTTCGTCATATTCACCGTGAAGGACCTATCGATCTTGATTTTGTCGAAGGGAAACATCGTTAAATTATTAAGCGGTGAATAGCCTGTGCCAAAATCATCGAGGGCAATTGTCACGCCAAGCTTCCTGAGCTCATGCATTGTTTCCAGATTTCTTCCGTCGTCATCAAAAAGGACGGATTCCGTAACATCAAGCTCCAATCGTCGAGCGGATAATCCGGCCTTGAGGAGGGCGTAATTCACGTCTTCCATCAAGTTGCTTTTTCTAAATTGCACCGTCGACAAATTAACAACGACCTTAATATTCGCAGGCCATTTGACAGCATCCATGCAAGCGCGCTGTAGAATCCATTGGCCGAGAGGCACAATTAAGTCTGTAGCTTCTGCAACAGGTATGAACTCATGCGGATTGATCAGGCCCTTTTTTGGATGCCGCCAACGAACTAGCGCCTCGATGCTGCAAATTTTTTGTGTCTTGACGTCAACCACCGGCTGATAATGTAGCTCAAACTCATTATTTGAAATTGCTTTGCGTAGCTCGCTTTCCAAGCTTCGGCGCGCCTCAATTTGCACCATCATTTTGTTATCAAAAAAGATATAACTGTTTCGTCCTCGAGCCTTGGCACAATAGAGCGCTAAATCGGCCCTTTTCATCAACTCATGAGAATCAGCATGGTCATGCTGCGTTAGTGCGATCCCAATGCTAGTGTCGATATTTAGCAAATTTCCTTCGATTTTGAATGGAACCTTAAGGCAGCCAATAATCCTTTCGGCAAGGTCGATCGCAAGTTCGTATTGCTCGGGCTGGTTTGTATTTCTATTCTGGCTCTTAGAATCACAACGTTGAATAATTGCAAATTCATCGCCCCCCAACCGAGCTAGAAAGTCTGTGTCGCGCAGTGAAGATTTGAGACGCTGTGCGGTCTCCTTGAGTAAAGCGTCGCCAGCAGGATGCCCAAGCGAATCGTTTACGTACTTGAATCTATCAAGATCGAGCATGAAGACGCTAAACACTTCGCCGTTTGTGTGAAGTCTCGATAGTGCGCCTTCAATTTCTTCTATGAAGGCCTGCCGATTCGCGAGGCCGGTTAAGACATCGTGGCGTGCCTGATGAGAAAGTGCTAATTTTGCCGCAATCAGCTTTCTCTCGCGCGTGGCAGCGATGCTGATAGCGACCAGGATAATGCCTGCAAAGAAGAGAGCCTTGCTCCAACCAATGTGCGCGGCTTCTCTCGCGGGTCTGAATACTTCCGCCTCCGCGAGTCCGACGACAGTGAACAAGTGAAGATTTTCTGCGGCCCGATACGATATGAGTCTGCGAATTAGCTCGCCGGCGGGGTTTTGATTGCTCCAAAAATGTCCGTTGGGTGAGTGCCGGCCTAATTCAAAGAGTTCTGATTTGGAGACAAAGTGGCCGCCATAATCGTCCTCCTTAGAATCACTATTACTGCGCGCGCGAATAATCCCATCGAATCCAACGAGAGATATTATTCCATTCGGACCGACATCGATCGCATTATAAAGTTTCTGAAGACGCCTAACATCAAGCGAAGCGAGGATAACTCCGCCAAATGACCCATCCGATATGGTTAGGCGCCGGCTAAGTAGAATCGTCGCGTTCTTTGATATGCGGTCAATCACCGGCGCACTAACATAAAAATCATCTGTGTGCGAACTAAGGTGAGTCTGAAAATAATCCTGATCCCCGACGTAGGTACCCGAAGGAATTATTCGAGGGCTGGACGATACTATTTTTCCGTCAGGCCCAACGATTGCAAATTCTGTAGTCTGATCATCATTGAGGGTTAAACGCGCAAGATCGAAATCTTTGGGATCGCGTTGGTATAATTGACGGAGCAATTGATTCTGACTATCGATGACGTCGAAAACATGCGAGATATTTTCCTCGACGACACGAGTGAGATTAGCACCACGCTGTATTCCGTCTTCGTATGCGCGGTTGTATTCATCTTTTTCTAGAAAAAACGCGCCACCTAAAAGTACAGTGATTGCTATGATGCCGAGATAGGTCGTAGGCTGTGCGAAAGCGTAGTACCAATGATTAATGCGTTTTACTTTCATGGGGTGGGCCACCACGCATTTTACTAATAACCGCAATTAATTAGCTTCCCGCGTATCTCGAAACGTGAAATTCACCCGTTCACGTTTAGCTTTCGTTATTCAAGCGCTGATTTTCGTGTGTGAGGTGGATTATAAAAATAAAAATTTGCCAGGCCGGTGGGACAGTACGGTAGCGTCTTGACGTGGTTTAATCTGTTGTTGGGGTTACCAAAAAGCTAACGCACCAAGGCCGCGCATCGGCGCAGCCGGTAACGGTGCAGCAGCGGTGATGAGCCGCCACTTCGCGATAGGTCAGTCGGAGCGCCCGCGGTTACCGGGCGCGGGGCATGCTTCTCGCGGGTTGAGCTCGTCCTTCCCACCACGAGGCCACAATCGCCTCGACACCGTTGCCGCTGATGAGCGCCATGCGACACAAACCCCGGCCCTATTTGCCGCTCAAACTCTTGGCCGCTTCCCGTAGCTGGAATTTTTGAATCTTGCCGCTTACCGTCATCGGCATCTGCGAAAGAATTTGGAGGTATTCGGGAAAATATTGGCGGGCCAATTGCTGCTTCTCGAGGTAAGCGATCATCTCGGGAAAATCAAAATGCGTACCCTCGCGCAGAACGACATAAGCGCAAGATCGTTCACCTAGCCGCAGATCGGGCACGCCGACGATCGCGACTTGCCGGATAGCAGGATGGCGATAGAGCAGGTTTTCGACTTCTACGACGGGGATATTCTCGCCGCCGCGAATGATTATGTCTTTTGCACGTCCAGTGATGCGGATGTAGCCGTCTGCGTTCATGCGTGCAAGATCGCCGGTGTCGAACCATCCATCTGAGGTAGGGCGACTGAGCTCGGGGCGGCGGAAATATCCAATGAACATGCTGATGCCGCGGCATTGCAGATGCCCTTCGACACCCTTTTTGACCACCTTGCCGTCTCCATCGACCACCCGCACCTCGATGCCCGGCAGTGCAACGCCATCGGTGCCGAAAATACGGTCGTCCGGATCGCCCGGGACGGTCGTTGTCACTGATCCGTTCTCGCTCATGCCCCAGGCGGAGATGATGCGCGCGCCCAGGCGTTGCGTGGCGCGTTGGACCAGGGTGCTCGGAATCGGCGCCCCGGACGATACAAAGGTGCGCAGCGAGGACATATCGGCCCACTCCACCGCCGGTGAATCAGTGAGGTCGGCAAGGAAAGGTGTCGATCCCATGGTGTACGTGACGGCTTCATCCTGGATCAGCAGTGCAGCTTGATTGGCGTTCCAGACGTCCTGCAGCACCAATTTGGCGCCCAGCATCGGACCCATCATGAGGCCATACATGAAGCCAGCCTGGTGTCCCATCGGCGAAGCCATAAAAATTATGTCGTCGCCGCCTAGTCCCAATCGCTCCTCATATTTGACCAGGATGCTGAGGAGAGTGTTCGAAGTATGTAAGACGCCTTTGGGTTCGCCGGTTGTCCCTGAGGTGTAGAGCAGTTGAGTGACGTCATCGGGTGAGGGCGCGTGCCGCGCGCACAGGGTTGCCAAATCGACCTCTTCTTCCCAGCGCCGGTCCAACAGCCGCCGTTCAAAGGAGTCCTCGCCGTCGCCGCCGATCACTAGCAGATGGGCGAGGTGTGGAAGATCGGTGCGGATCTCGGCGATCATGGCGGGATAGTCACAGCCGCGGAAGAATTGCGGCACCACCATTACTTCGACTTCGGCAAAGCCAAGCATGTAGCGCAACTCGCGTTGCCGGAAAATCGGCATCAGTGGATTGATGATTGCGCCCAGCCGCGTGCAAGCGAGATAGAGAGCAACGAATTGCCACCAGTTCGGCAATTGGCATGCGACGATGGTACCCTTTTTCGCGCCCATGGCAGAAAGGCCGACAGCCACACGGCTGACAATGCGCTGAAGTTGACGATAAGTCAGGGTTGTCGCCTTCCTGCTCATGCTGTTGTAGTCGACGATCGCGGCCTTGTCGGGATGGCGGTTCACGGCATCATCGAGGTAGTCCGTCAGCATTCGTTGCGGCCAATGGGCGCGGGCCCATTCGACCGGAGTCCAAGCAGGAAGTTTAGTTTCAGTCATGGCGCGCGGTCGTAATCAATTCGCTTGCGGCTCAAGATCGTCGTCATTCCGCTGCGACACCCGCCGCCGGCCGGGTTCGGGAGCGCTCAGTGGGGGAACGCGTTGGAGTGTGAGGAGCATGCGCGCGGCGAGGTCTTGATAGATCCTGGTGCCGCGCGACTTGCGGGCGATGTCGGCGTCGTCAAGCGCGCGGAGGAGCTTCGCCGGAATACCGCCAACTAATGTCCGCTCCGGTACCTTGAAACTGGCTGGCACAACAGCGCCGGCCGCGACGATCGATTCAGCGCCGATCTCAGCCTGATCGAGCACGGTGGCGTTGATGCCGATCATGGCGTTGCGGCCGATCCGGCAGCCGTGAAGTATTGCGCCGTGGCCGACATGGCCGTCTTCCTCAATTACCACGTCGAAGCCAGGGAACGAGTGCAGCACGCAAGTGTCCTGGACATTGCTGCCCGGATGCATGATCAGGCGCCCGAGGTCGCCGCGTAATACTGCGCCTGGTCCGACAAAGCAGCGCGCGCCAATGATGACGTCGCCGATCAAGGTGGCGGTTGGATGTACGAAGGCAGCGGGATCGACCACAGGCACCATACCCTCGAAAGAAAAAATGCAAGACGCTGAACGGTTCATGGGGTTTCTTCAGTTGTTTTTGCGGATGCAGTGGTCGACGGTCTTATCCGGACCCATAGACCGCTGGCGTTCATTAAGACGGACTGTTTGTTCTCGGCTCTAAATTTAAAACGCAGCCCGCGTTCGGTAAGGCAGACGTGCAAGGGTCCATTTGTTGTGGCAAATTCGCCATCCGGTATGGCGCAGATTTCATAACCGGGCGGCACGTCGGTACCAGTCATGAAATTCCATTCTCCAAGGAACGCATGAGTAGCCGTTTCACAGCGCCGGCCAGACGCCGCCTGACACGGCGAGAATTTCGCCGGTGATGTAAGAGGCCTCGTCGCTCGCCAGGAACAGACAGGCACTGGCGATGTCTTCTGGCTCGCCGAGCCGTTTCAACAATGGTTTTGCGGCATAATAGGTAAGCTCTTCCGCCGGCATGCGCTTCAACATCAATGTGCGGATAGTTCCCGGCGCGATGCAGTTGACGTTAATGTGGGGGGCAAATTCGATCGCCATGGTTCGCGTTAGCGAGGCGACCGCGGCTTTGGCGGCGCCATAGTCAGCGCTGCCGACCTCGCCGGCGAAAGAGATTGATGAGACGTTGACGATCTTCCCATATTGCCGCTCGAGCATGGCCGGCACCAGCAGCTTGGTCAGGTGTAGGATCCCCTTCGTGTTGAGATTGAATGTGGCGTCCCAGCGCTCCTCCGAGATAGTGACCATTGGCTCGAACAAGGTCTTGGCTTTGATGCCGCCAACAATGTTGATGATAATGTCGACATGGTTGTGTACCGCAAGGCCCGCTGCAACCACGCCTGCAGCTTCCGCAGCGCACGTAATGTCGGCGCGTTCCGCGACGAGTTTGGCGCCTGTCGCTAACAGCGGCGTGACTGCGGCGACCGATTCGGACAGCCGAGTGCCGGAAATGTCGGTGATTATGAGCGAAGCGCCTTCGCGGGAAAAGCGCTCGGCGACGCTGCGGCCCATGGGGCCGCCCGCGCCGGAAATGAGGGCTGTGCGTCCTTGCAGTCGCAGCGTCTGTGATCCGGTCACGCCTCAACTCCGCCGCGCTGCTACGATCATCTGCAGTTCCTCGACCGCCTCCGGATTGACCAGGGTGGACAAATCGCCGGGCTCCTCGCCGATCAGCACGGCGCGGATCACCCGCCTCATCGTTTTCATATTGCGCGTACGGGGCAGATCGCGAACGAACAACACTTGCTTCGGTCGAAACGATGTGCCGAGGCCGCCGACGACGGCGTCGGCTAAGTCGGCTGCAAGGCCCGGCCCAGGCGTTTCCTCCCGTGCGGGAATGACGGCGCAGACAACGGCCGACCCTTTGACTGGGTCAGGCACCGCCACCGCCGCGACATCGCTCACGCGATGCGTTGCCAGCAGCAGGGCCTCGATCTCGGCGGGGCCGGTGCGCTTGCCGGCGATCTTGATGGTGTCGTCGGAGCGGCCGTGGATGAACCACGAGCCATCGGTGTCACGCGACGCCCAGTCGCCGTGCATCCACATCCCGGGGAAGTGGCTCCAATAGGTCTCGATGTAGCGCTGCGGATCGCGCCATAGACCACGCGTCGTGCCGATGCAGGCCTGCCGCATGACTAGTTCGCCAACCTTTCCAGGGCCGACGCTGCGGCCATCCGCGTCAACGATGTCTGCACCGGTTCCGGGGATTGGACCGGAAAAACTAGCCGGTTTCACCGGAAACAGCACGTTAGTGGCAAGGATGCCGCCGAGTTCGGTACCGCCAGAGTAGTTCATGAGTGGACCGCGGCGCCGCAGTGCGTTTTCAAAGATCCACATCCAAGAATCCGGATCCCAAGGTTCACCTGTGGAAGCTGCGACGCGAAGCGAGGACAGATCGTATTTTGTGATGTCTTTATTTCCGTATTGCATCATCATGCGGGCGAGGGTCGGGCCGCAACCGAGGAAGCTGATCTTGTGATCCTTGACCAGTCGCCATATCCGGTCGGTGGTCGGGTAATCGGGAGTTCCCTCGACCAGCACGCAAGTGGCGCCAGCCAGCAACGTCGCCGTCACCTGCAACGGGCCTACCAGCCAGCCGAAGTCGGTTATCCACATCAACCGATCGGTCGGCTTCAGGTCGAAGCAGAGGATGAAATCCTCGCCGGTTTTAATCGTGACGCCGCAATGGGTGTGCACGGTGCCTTTCGGCCGACCCGTCGTGCCTGATGTGTAGACGATCATCAATGGATGCTCGGCCGGCAGTTCAATTGCAGCGAAATCATCATGACCAAGCGCCGTCACCTCACTCCACCAAATATCGCGGCTGGCCTGCATCGGCACGTCGACGCCAAGCCGCCGGACGACCACGACATGACGTAACGTTGGCACGGTTTCGATCGCAACATCTAACACGCGCTTCATTTCGATCGGTTTGCCGCGGCGCAGGGACGCGTCCGCCGTAATCACCGCAACCGCCGCGGCGTCATTGAGCCGCGTCGCAATAGCTGCGGCACCGAAGCCAGAGAACAGCGGCAGGATAATGCAACCGAGGCGAGCGAGCGCCAGGAAGGCAACTGCCACCTCGGGGATCATCGGCAGATAGATTCCGACCGCATCACCGCTCTTCACTCCGTTTGCAGCCAAACCGGATGCTAGTCGGTTTACCGAGATCGCGAGTTCACTATAACTGAGACGACGGACTACGCCGTCCTCCGTTTCCCCTACGATCGCGTCATGTCCGCCACGGCCGGCAGCGATATTGCGGTCGATAAGCGATAAGGTCATGTTGCCGGTTGCGTCGATGCACCATTGTGGCCATTCGATCCCCTCGGATTGATCGAGTATCCGTGTGTAGGGCTTGATGAACTGAACGCCGAGGAATCGCACCAGAGCATCCCAGAACCACTCGGGTTCCAGCGCCGCTTTTCGTTCCAACGCCGCATAGTCGGCAAGACCTTCCGCCCTGATGAAGGCATTCCAATTGCTTTCGCGTTTGAACGCGTCATTTGGATACCAGGCGAAATCGTTTGATGCTGTCGCGTCCGCCATTTCACGCGCCCTCCAATCAAGTTTGAAATCACCCCTCGGTACCGGTCATTTGTAGCGCGACGAACACATTCGCGGCTTGACGTAAGGCAACAGCTGAGGCTGGCGGCGCCATGTATGGCGTTTGAATTACCGGCCTTGTTCTGGTTAGCGCAGTCAGGAGTCGGCTCGCGGTCTATGTTGACAGCTGTGGCTGATTGAACCATCATTCAATCAACGGCGCTCTCAATAATCGCAGGGAGGAGGGCACGCAGTTGGGCAACAGGGTGGGGCTCACTGCGGGGAATCGGCACGATCCCGTGCCAGGATGATAAACCGGACGCGTCTTGCCGCCCGTAAACACCCTGCTGGGCGGGCTGAGGGGCGCCGATGTTCATTCAAATTCTAAACGGCTTAGCGTACGGCGGGCTGCTCTATATTGTATCCGTCGGTTTGGTGTTGATCTTCGGGCTGCGGCGGATTGTGAATTTCGCGCACGGTAGCCTATTCATGATCGGCGCCTATGTCGGTTTCAGCGTAGCCGCGATCGGTAGTTTTTGGGGCGCCATCTTAATAGCAGCAGTTGTACTCGGCTTGGTCGGAGCCTTGCTCGACATTTCGATCTTCCGGCCGCTGCAGCGTGAAGACCCGATCGTCACCGTGCTGGTTACATTCGGACTGCTGCTGGTGCTCGAGGATTTCGCGCAGTTCGTCTGGGGTAAGGATTTCTTGCGCATGCCGGTGCCGGCAATGTTCGCCGGCTCGGTGTCGATATTCGGCGATAGCTTCCCGGCATATCGCCTAGTCGTTATTGCGACGGCGGCGCTGGTCGGGCTCGGCCTGACCCTCTGGTTGCACCTGAGCAAGATCGGCCTTTACGTGCGCGCGTCCAATGCCGATCCATTGACGACCGCCATGCAGGGCGTCGATACCGACCGGGTGAGCATTATCGTCGTTGCCCTAGGCGCGGCGCTCGCCGGTCTTTCCGGCACGATATCGGCGCCGCTTCTCGCCCTGTCGCCGTCTATGGGCGGTTACATCCTGATTGAAAGCTTCATTGTAGTCGTTGTCGGCGGGCTCGGCAGCTTCGCTGGCGCCTTCATTGCCGCAATCGTGATCGGCCAAGTCCACAATTTCGGACTCGTCTACGTGCCGTGGGCGGCCACTATGTTCCCGTTCGTATTGATGGTCGCGGTGCTGATATGGCGTCCGACGGGCATCGCCGGAAGCCATGTGTGATGACTAACACCGTCACCGAAGAATCAATGGTAACCCCTTCGCAGCCGCTAGCTTATACCTACGCGGCGGGCATAGCGATTGTGGCGTTCTTTGTCGGCGCTGGGATCGCGGCATTGGTGGCGTCGAACCTAGCGATGACATTGCTAACCCAGGCGGTCATTACAGGATTGCTAGCGACCGGAGTCGGTTTTCTGATCCGGCAAAATGGCATGGTTAGTTTCGGCCATGCGGCGTTTTACGGCATTGCTTGTTACGCCATCGCGCTTGCGATGAGGCACGGCATTGTGCGTGCGGAATTGGCGATCGTGTTGGCGCTTGTGGTGCCAACAGCGATCGCTTTTTTCCTTGGTCTTGTCATCGTTAGAATTCCGGGCGTCGCTTTCTCGATGCTGACTCTTGCGGTTGGCCAGGCGTTTTATGAATTCGCCATGAAAGCTCGCAACGTCACGGGCGGCGAGGATGGTTTTTCGGTCAAATTGCCATCGACCATCTTTGGCATTAAGACGGCGATATTCCAGAATCCGCACACCATGTTCGTGGTGAGCTGGGGCGTCTTCGTCGTGATCGTGCTTTTCCTCACGATGGTGGCGACAAGTCCTTTTGGCCGATTGACGGCAGCGATCCGCGAGAATGAGGAACGATCCCGCTTTATCGGTTACGAAACTGTCTTGCCGCGCGTGCTGGTGCTGACCCTATCGGCGCTGGTCACGGCAGTCGCCGGTGTCTTGTTCACGCTCTACAACACCTTTGTTTCGCCCGACGTCCTGCATTGGAGTCTGTCCGGCTCGGCGCTGATCATGGCGATCATTGGCGGCCCGCGCCTTATATGGGGCCCTGGCTTCGGCGCGATCATCTACTTTTTCGCCAAGGATATTGCAGGCGATATCTCCGAACATTGGCAGGCGATCATTGGCTTAATCTTGATCATCGTCATGGTCCTGCTGCCGACAGGGCTCGGCGGCACGCTGGCCGGGCTCTTGCGGCGGAGGGTCGGCTATGGCTGAGAACTATGCGATCGAGGGGATTGATCTGACGCGGTCATTCAGCGGTTTTTTTGCTCTCAATGGGGTCAGCATCGCAGTGCCGCGAGGCGAGATCCGTGGTCTAATCGGCCCGAACGGTGCTGGCAAATCGACACTGATCGATGTTTTGTCAGGTCGCGCGGCGCGCTGGTCTGGCCGGGTCAAGATGTTTGGCGAGGATATCAGTGCCATGTCGGCGCAACAGCGGCGCCGTTCTGGGGTCGCCCGCTCGTTCCAGCGCACGAACATCTTCCCAGATCTCACCGTGCTCGACCAGCTCGAGATCGCGGCCCGTGCAGCTGAGATCCCAAACGTCGACGAGATCATGTCCGAGCTGACGCTAACCGCACTTGCCCACAAACGTGCTACTGACACGTCCTACGGCGATCAGCGCCGACTTGATCTGGCGCTCGCGCTAATCGGCCGGCCGAAAGTATTGCTCCTTGACGAGCCCGCAGCGGGACTTTCGATCAAGGAGTCCTTGGATCTCGCTCACAATCTTCGGGATCTTGCGGCGCGGTGGGGGGTGACCGTGCTTCTCGTCGAGCACGACATGGAAGTCGTGTTCTCTATCTGCGACCGCATCACCGTTCTTCACCTTGGCAACATTCTCGCAGAAGGGACACCGGCCGAAATCCGCGAAATCCCGGAGGTAGTTACGGCGTACCTGGGAAGCACGGTATGAGCGAGCTGCTTGGTTTCAGCAAAGTCGTATCGGGCTACGGCGATGCGCGGATTCTACATGATGTCGATCTGGCGATCCGCGAGCGCGAGCGCGTGGCAATTCTTGGTCGCAACGGTGTCGGCAAGACGACGATAGTCAATACTTTCCTTGGTGTCGCTCACTTGATCGCGGGCGAAGTGAGGATCGCTGGGCAGCGGCAATCAGCGATCCGGCACTTCACGGCGGCCCGGCTAGGAATAGCCGTTGTGCCGCAGGGTCGGCGAATTATTCCCAACCTGACGGTGCGAGAGAACCTAATCCTCGGCGGTGCGGTTGGCCGCTCGCAACCTTGGACGCTGGAGCGAGTGTTCGATCTCTTCCCGATTTTGCGTGAGCGTGCCGACACGTTGGGAACCTCGTTGTCCGGCGGTCAGCAGCAGATGCTTGCGATCGGCCGCGCCCTAATGTCGAACCCGTCTCTGCTAGTGCTTGACGAGCCAAGCGAAGGGCTCGCCCCGGTCATTGTCGACGAGCTTGCTGTCGTGTTGCGTCAGTTTGCCGACACGGGCACCGCATTGCTGCTGATCGAACAACATTTCGGCCTCGTTCACCGCGTAGCCGAACGATACTATGTGCTTTCGAAAGGCACGATCGTCGAGAACGGTCATCTTGCGGCGATATCGATGGAGAGTCTTAAGAAGCACGTTGCTGTCTGATGTCAACAACCGAGCGGAAGAGGAGAGGAGACATGCGAAAAGTGAATTTGTTCGCGTTGGGTTTGCTCTGTAGCGTCGGAACCTTGTCCACGACGGGCAGCCCCGCCGTATCCCAGGAATCGATAAAGATCGGTGTGCCAACCGCGCTCACCGGAACCTATGCGGGCCTTGGGAATGAGGCCGTACGTGCAGTCGAATTTGCTGCCGAGGAAGTCAATGCCAAAGGCGGTATCGCCGGTCGCAAAGTAGAGGTCAAGATACTCGACACCGAGGCCAAGCCTGATGTCGCCCGCAAGCAAGCGGAGAAACTGGCGCTGGAAGGCTATAACATCCTAACCGGCACGATTGCATCGGGTGAGGGCCTGGCAATGGCACCAATGCTAGGGCGCTGGGATGCTATTTATGTCTCGACCATCAACAAGAGCGACAAACTGACTGGCGATTCTTGCGTGCCGCGGGTCTTCCGCGTCAATAAGCAGGACGCTCAGGACGCCGCGGTCGTGAAGCCCTGGCTGGCAACGCGAAAGGAAGGCAAGTGGGCGATCTTGGCTGCCGACATTGCTTGGGGCCGCGATTCCGGGCACAGCTTCGTCGAAGCTGCCAAAGCGAATAAGAAGGATATTGTCGCGGAGATATATTCGCCGTTCGGGGCGAATGACTTTGCGCCGTTCATCCAACAGATCAAGTCGTCGGGCGCCGAAGGTCTCTGGGTTGCCCTTGCGGGTCGTGACGCGATCAATTTCGCCAACCAAGCGAAGGAGTATGGGATTTTCGATAAAGTGTTCGTTGCGGGCGTGAGCTTCGTGACGGACGGAAACGTCAAGACGCTCGGGGCGGTGTCCAAAGGAATTTGGGGCATCATTAATTACAGCTCGACGCTCGATACGCCGCAAAACAAGAGTTTTGTCGCGGCATGGAAAAAGAAATATAACGGTGACGAGCCCACCAACTTTGAAGGTGAAACCTACATTGGCATGCAGGTAATTTTTCAGGCCATCGAACGCGCAAAAAGCGTAAAGCCTGCTGATCTTGCCATAGTCATGAGCGGCGGAAGTTTCGACACAATCCTTGGAAAGCTAACAATCCGCGCTGCGGATCATCAAATTATGGCGCCGAACTATTTCGGCTACATCGGCGAGCAGGATGGCAAGTTGCGTCCAATCATAACGATGACAATTCCGGCGGACATTGCGACTCCGCCGCCGACTGGAACATGCAAGATGGAGGCACTCTGAGCCACGCAAGCCGGCGGCCGCTTCTCGTCGCCGCCGGCTGTTTAACCGGCCGAAAGCCGATTTTTCGGGCGACGACAGACATAGTCTTTATGCAGGGAAGCGCCCATTCATGAACTTAATGGTCAAGAGCAAAGTGGAAGTACCGGAGCTTATCGAAAAGCGGCGCGGACAGATTGTTAAGGCAGCAATTGATTTGTTTGGTAAGCACGGTTATCACGTTACGACCATCCGCGAGATCGCGGGACATGCCGATGTGAGCATCGGTACAATTTATCAATATGTTTCCGACAAAGAAGATGTGTTGTTCTTGGCTCTTATCCAGGTCCTCGACGATTATCTTCGTACAATACCCGATGCTCTCGAAGGGGTGGTCGATCCATTGGCGCGGTTCCAAGCGGCGGTTTACGCATATTGTGCGGTAAACGGCGAACGGATTGATGCCACCTTGCTCGCTTATCGCGAAACCAAATCGCTGCGTAAAACGCGGCGCAATTTGATCAAGCAAAAGGAAATCGAGACCAACAAGCTGATAGCGGCTTGCATAGAGGATTGCATAGCAGCGGGTTTGTTCAACAACGTAGACGTCGAGCTATTCACCTATCAGATCGTGATGTTCTCCCACAGTTGGGCACTGAAAGCCTGGCGCTTTCGTCGGCTAATGTCGCTCAACGAATATGTCGGGCGGGGGCTAAACCTGATGCTTAATTCCGTGCTGACGGAAAGTGGTAAGAAGGCCTTCTTCGACTTGAAGCGGACACAAGCGGAAACTGTTGTGGATGGCTCACATCGTCGGCGCGTTCGCGCGCGCCGTTAGTCTATAATAGCGGCCTGTTTACCCGCAGGGCGAGTGGGAGCCATTACAGGCTCCGCTATGGCGAAAACGAACGGCTGATCACGATCCGTTGGATGTCATTGCTGCCTTCATAGATCTTGGCGCCGCGTACCGCGCGGAAGATCCGCTCGACACCATAATCTTCGATGTAACCTGCACCGCCAAAGGTCTGGATCGCATCCGAGCAAACCTGCTCGGCCATCTCTGTCGCGAACAACTTCGCCATCGAGGCTTCCACCAGGCAGGGGCGTTTAGCAGTGCGCAAGGCTGCCGCATGCAGTACCAATTGACGCGCGGCTTCGATCTTGGTGGCCATCTCAGCGAGGCGGAACGCGACCGCCTGGTGCTGAATGATCGGCTTGCCAAAGGAATGGCGCTCATGTGCATAAGCGACGGCGAGTTCGTGTGCCGAACGCGCCATTCCGACCGATTGCGCGGCGATGCCGATACGGCCGCCTTCAAGGTTTGCGAGCGCGATGCGGTAGCCTTGCCCCTCGGCGCCTAGCCGATTGCTGGCCGGCACCGCAAGGTTCTCAAGCCGGATTTCGCAAGTGTCGGAAGCGTTCTGCCCCATTTTTCGTTCGACCCGGCCGACCCGGTAGCCGGATAGGGAGGTCTCAACGATGAAAGCGGAAATACCGTGTTTGCCAGAGTTCGGGTCGGTGACCGCGAAAATGAGGGCGATGTCGGCGGTCTTGCCGGAAGTTATGAATTGCTTGGTACCGTCAAGCACATATTGATCCCCCTGCAAGACGGCGCGGGTTTTTAGGGCGGATGCGTCGGAGCCACTCTGTGGTTCGGTCAGGCAGAACGCGCACAGTTTCTCGCCGGATGCCAGCGGTCGCAGGTAACGCTCCTTCTGCTCTTGGGTGCCGTATTCCAAGATGGGCATGCAGCCGACCGAATTGTGCCCGCTCATGACTGTGGAAGTAGCTCCATCGCCGGCGGCGATCTCCTCGAGTGCCAGGGCGTAGGCGATATAGTCGGTTCCCGCACCGCCCCATTCGGGCGGCACTGTCATCCCCATGAAGCCGAGACGCCCCATCTCGCGCAGGGCTTCACGTGGGAATGTACCGTTGCGCTCCCACTCCCCCGAATAGGGGGCGAGGTGTCTTTTGGAAAAATCACGCGCGGTGGCGCGGATCAGTTCTTGTTCTTCGGTCAGGAGCATGGATAATGAAAAAAAGTTTGAATGAACGGTCATTCGGTTTTGACAGATTCATTTTTTAGTTCAGACGTGTCAAGTTTTGGTTCAGACGTGTCAAGCGTTTGCGGGGCAGAAGCGACTATTCGGCGTGTGTCGGGCGCTGTATCAGCGAGTGGCGAAGCCGACCGAGCAAGGAAACAATATCTCTTGTGCAAGGCAACCGGGGGTGGGCCGTGAGCTTCGATGCGATAATGCCGGAAACGCGAGCGAAGGCAATGCGCGCGAACGGTTATTGGCGCGATGAGCTGTTCGGGGACCTTCTTGATTGCTGTACAGCCGACGTGTCTCAAAAAACGGCAATTGTTGGCTCCAATTCCATGGATGGCAGCAACTGCCGGCTAAGCTATCGTGAATTCGTGACGTTGGTCGATCGCATCGCATTTGCTTTGGCTGAACTCGGTGTTGAGAAGAACGACATCGTCTCGTGCCAGCTGCCGAATTGGTGGCAGTTCCCGGCGTTGGTGTTTGCCTGTTGGAGAATTGGGGCTGTCATCAACCCGGTGATGCCGATATTTCGAGAACGCGAAGTCAAATTCATGCTTGGCTTCGCGGAAAGTAAGGTCTTCGTAGTCCCACGCAAATTTCGCGAATTTGATTATCCCGCAATGGCGCGATCCTTACGTCCCAACTTGCCACATTTGCAGCGACTTTTGGTAATCGGCGGGGCCGGAGAAGAGAGCTTCGAGCAAGTTCTGCTCGGTGCAGCCTTTGATGCGAAACGCGCGGAACGCCTTTTCGCGGAACGGCGACAAAACCCCGACGACATCATCCAGCTTCTCTACACATCAGGGACGACCGGCGAATCAAAAGGCGTGATGCACACCTCGAATACGATTTTGTCGAATATTTATCCATTCTGCGAGCGGCTAGGCCTGACAAGCAAGGACGTCGTGCTGATGGCGTCACCCTTGGCACACCAGTCCGGCTTCATCTACGGAATCTTAATGCCAGTCGTGTTACGGGCGACGGTGGTGCTGCAGGATATCTGGGACGGAAAGCGCGCGGCCGATTTGATCAAGGCAGAGAGCGCGACCTTCACATTCGCATCGACTCCGTTCTTGTCGGACCTAACCGACGCCGTCGGGAGGGGTGGTTGTGACGTATCGAGCTTAAGAATTTTCCTTGCTGCGGGCGCACCCATACCGCGAGTCTTGGTGGAACGCGCCTCGAAAACGCTGGGTGCGAATATCGTGTCAGCGTGGGGCATGACCGAAAATGGAGCGGTGACAACGACGCGGCTTGGCGATCCCGACGAAAAAACGTTCTACACTGACGGCTGCCCGTTATCGGGCATGGAGGTACGCGTGACCGGCGCGGACAATAAGTCGTCGGCCGTTGGAGACGAGGGTACTCTGAAAGTGCGCGGCTGCTCAAATTTTGTCGGTTATCTGAAACGGCCGCAGCTTTTCAATCATGACGCTGATGGCTGGTTCGATACGGGCGATCTCGCGCGTCTTGACGCCGACGGCTATATTCGTATCACCGGGCGAGCCAAGGACATCATCATTCGCGGCGGTGAGAACGTTCCGGTCGTCGAGATCGAGGGCCTTCTATTCCGGCATCCGGCAGTTCAGGCCGTGGCCATCGTCGGCATGCCGGATGCGCGCCTTGGCGAAAGAGCCTGCGCCTTTGTCATGCGCAAACCTGGTCAGAATTTCGATTTCGATGAAATGGCGCGATTTCTGACCGAGCAGAAGGTGGCAAAGCAGTACATGCCGGAACGGCTGGTGTGCGTCGACGAACTGCCGATGACGCCGAGTGGCAAGATCCAAAAATTCAAACTTCGCGAGCAAGCAAAAGCGCTAGCAAACTGAAGCCGGCATTTGCTGCACGCGGGCACGTTCGACGCAGTTCGGAAACGCAATTGGCGTGTCGAAAGAGGCAAAAATGGCAAACGTGTACGACGATCTGCTTTATGACGAGAGCGACGGTGTTGCAACGATCACGATCAACAGGCCGGAAAAGCTAAACGCATTTCGCGGCAAGACATGTGACGAAATGATCGACGCGTTCGGTCGCGCCGCATGGACCCATCAAATCGGCGTTATTGTTCTTACCGGAGCGGGAACACGCGCGTTTTGCACCGGAGGCGATCAGTCGGCTCACGACGGAAAATACGACGGACGCGGTACGATCGGACTACCTATGGAGACGTTGCACGGGATCATTCGAGCCGCACCGAAACCGGTCATTGCGAAAGTGCGTGGGTTTGCGATCGGCGGCGGCAACGTTCTTGCAGCGCTGTGCGATCTCACGATCGCGGGCGAAAGCGCACAATTTGGGCAAGTCGGCCCGAAAGTCGGCTCGGTTGATCCCGGATTTGGCACCGCCTATCTGGCGCGGGTGGTGGGCGAGAAAAAAGCGCGCGAGATGTGGTACATGTGCCGCCGCTACACCGCCCATGAAGCAGCCGCCATGGGGCTGGTTAACAAGGTGGTTCCGGACGAGCAGCTTGACGCCGAGGTAGAGAGCTGGTGCCGAGAAATCATGGAGCGCAGTCCAACCGCGATTTCGATTGCCAAACGTTCCATCAACGCGGATACCGATGCGATCGCCGGAATAGGCGCGTTGGGTTTGCAGGCCTTGAAACTTTACTACGATACCGAGGAATCGAAAGAAGGCGTCCGGGCATTTAACGAAAAACGAAAACCGGAGTTTCGAAAATACGTCAAATGACGGTGAAACCTACGCCGCAAGATGCTAAGTTTGCTCACGTGTGGACGATTGAAATCGCACCAATCGGACGAACTCGGTAAAATTCCCTGTTAATTTCTCTGTTAGCAGGAATTCAGACTGGAGACTATTTCGAATCGAACTGCGCCCGCGCCCAACCTCTGTTTGGCTTTAATTTCAGCTCACCAAATGAGTACTTGAATTTCAAAGCATTATCAGTGGGAGGAGCGCCGTGCGCTCCTTCGGTTTTTATTGATGTGCGAGAACCCGCACACGTTTAGCCCCGCAACGGTATCTCGACCCATTCCCCGCGCAAAATAGCCGCTCGTTTCGAGGGCCATAGCCTCGGCCGCGCCCCAGCTAAGACCGCAGGGGTTCTGCCATGAGACATCCACTCGAGATGAGCCCGCTTTTTTGTCCGGCGGTCTCTCCCAGAGCGTCTGGAAGCGCGACCCGCTGCAGCTTAGCTCCGATCCAACCACGCTTGATCCCCCAGTCATTAGCTGAGGAACGATGCCGATTGATCGTTGCGGCGGGGGCGACGAGCATTTATCCACGCTGATCAAACTTAAACATTCCCAGGCAGCTGTGGGTGGCGCGTCAAGATAAATCACGTTCGGTACCCGAAAAATTCGTTCGCGGTCGCGGCGAGGAATAGCGCTCGCAAATTTTTTGTAAAATTTTGGGGTATGACTGATGCGCTGATCAAAGGCGTGGTCTGAAGTATGAGCGTGTAGCATAGATAAGAGTCGTGACAATAAGCAAACCAGCGATCACAAGAATTATGCGCTGCTGTACGCTCGTGCCGGTAAACTGGAGCGCGATTGCGAGCAGCACACCGGGAAACACATGCGCAGGTGCCCAGACAAGTGCTGATAAGATATTTGCAGCATAAAATTGCCGCGGTGACATTTGCAGGATGCCTGCAATCAGAGGAACAAAGGCGCGGATGATGGCCGTGAAGCGCGCAAGAAACACGCTTGTTAGTCCATATTTTTTTACAAATTGCTCACTTCGAGCAACGAATTGCTGATACCGATTTATCGGCCAGGAGTTCAAAATTTCGCGGTGATAGTGCCGGCCTAACCAATACGAAAATCCGTCTCCGGCAACCGCTCCCGCAAATGCGGAAACCAGAAGTATCCAGGGATTCGCATCAGCGCTCGTGGCCAGCGCACTGATGGCAATGACAAGTGTCGAGCCAGGCACAACGGTGCCAACCACAGGAATGGCTTCCGACATCGCGAGCAAAAAGACGACAACATGCGCGTAGTACGAGTGCGCCTGAACGAAGTCGACGATCAGTGTGGAAAAATACGATATCATCGTTGGCTATCGGGCTGCCCCAAATAGCGCGGTGATTATCTCAGCTAGGCCGGATATCAAGAAAATCAGAACGAGCGGCGGGTACAGCATCGGCGCTACGTGCAATTCCATAAACTGCGGCCTGCCGCTCTTTTTGGGTAAGCCGATCGCAAACAGGACGACGCCGACTGCGAATAATATCAGTCCAATTATAATGTCCGGCATCATAATCTCGAAGCTTATCTACCTGATCGGCCAATTGTATTTACTCCATTTTACGCTAAATTTATACTGCGGTGTCAAACGATAGTGCAGTGCGCAAAAAGCAATATCCCGCTTCTAGATTCGCGACGTCCGATTTAGGTCCTATGAAATTCGAACGTGCCGCCAGGAGTTTTTCTGAAATCAACGGTATCAATGACCTTGCTGGTGCCACCGGGTGCCGACCGAATTACATATTGCACGCGTATCGTCGTCAGATCTTTGAATTCCGGCTTGCCTGTGACGGCGTCGGCAATAATCGGGGCGATGGTGCTCGCCTCATTGTCACGGCCAGCGTGAGTGCCCTTATTGAGGCCGCTATTGATGCGAAGGACGGTAATGACACTTCCGGTTTGACCTATTTCGACTGCGGACGGTGTCGCTCCAATCGTCCGAACAATTTTAGCCCGAGCCTCCTCGAATAGTTGTGGAGTAGATGGTTGCCCGAGTGCAACGGTTGAGAGGACGAGTGCTAGAGCAGTAATGTAAAATCTCGACAACATCGGATCGTTCCTTGTCTAGCTGTGCCTGCTACGGCGTTGCAAAATGGTCCGAATGCCATAGCCACGCCCCACAATAACGGCTGATCGACAGCAGGCGATATTGTCCCAAGGGACAGCTATCTTTTTAAGGTTGCTCATGACCCGCGCCGAACAGCTGCGCTGCGCGGTGTGGCTTCGATAGCAGCTGGTCGCTTTAATTGTGTCGCACATGTATTGCTCTCGAGTTCTCATATTGATTTGAATCAAGGTGCCCCTAAGACATTACTAGTAAAAAAACATTGTTTTCGAGATAACATTAGA
>Ga0207859_1000038_pt1 | contig 20369 bp, 22 predicted proteins | sample LuqExpMetageno25_FD_187783 | JGI IMG/M metagenome (GOLD analysis project Ga0207859, IMG submission 187783) | Tropical forest soil microbial communities from Luquillo Experimental Forest, Puerto Rico - Sample 25 (SPAdes) | ecosystem: Environmental > Terrestrial > Soil > Tropical forest ...
TGAGTGCGGAAGCGAAGACAACTTTGATGGCGATTTTCATCGTTCAACTCCGTTAGATTGAAGCAAGATGGATTTCTTGCTGCTGGCGTTCTTATGATGGGCGATTGTTTTTCTCTCAATCCCTGAAATGAATATCGTTTCAATAGCTCTTTGCTATCTGCTTCCGTGTTATTGCGGTGTTTGCAGTGAGAGCAATAACCGCCGGATCGGCCGAGGGTAGATTGAAAGACTCAAAATCATCGCCTCGGTTGGTAACCGAGACGCCAATTCAAGCGGAAAGTCCGAACATTTCGCTTAGTTCCAGACTATCGGCATACCGCGAGCTGAGCGGTAATCGGCGACCCGATTTCGCTAAAGCATACGATGAACTCGTTGAGCGGCTGAGTGTGATCGATCGCGGACAGCTGGGCCCGACAAAGAAACCGACGGTCCTGCTCTCAGCGGATATCCGGCCGCCGGATATGAAGCCAGACGAGCGCATGTAACGCCGCTACAGCGGATGGGCCGCCCACTGAGGACTCTTGAGAGATGAATCTTATGGTGAAGAGCGAGGCAATGGCTGAGGGCGCTGCGCCTATCGATCGTAAGAAGCTTGGCCAGATCGTTCTTGTGCTGCAAGGCGGCGGCGCGCTCGGCGCCTATCAGGCAGGTGTGTATCAGGCACTGCAGGAAGTCGGCATCGAACCCGACTGGGTGATCGGCACCTCAATCGGAGCCATCAATGCAAGCCTCATCGCAGGCAATCCGCCGGAAATGCGCCTCGAACGTTTAAGGGAATTTTGGGACCGTGTGCGCCAAAACCCGTTCGCGCAGATGCTATGTACTGCACCATTCCTCGCACCCTGGCCGGCCAACGCGCTGACGATTTCGGCGGGTGTCCGCGGGTTCTTCGAGCCGAACCCATGGGCGTTTGCGGGGGTGAAAATTCCTCTTGGGGCAGAGCTCGCCAGCTATTACTCAACCCGTCCGCTCGAACGCACTCTCGAGTTATTGACCGACGAAAAACTTCTCAATTCTGGCCGGCCTCGCCTCAGCGTCGGAGCAGCGAACTTGAGGACGGCAGAAATGCGGTACTTTGATAGCCGTGACATGTCGTTGACCGTCAAGCACATCATGGCGTCGGGTGCGTTACCGCCGGCCTTCCCCGCTATTCGCATCGGTGAGGATCTTTACTGGGATGGCGGCATTCTTTCGAACACGCCAGTGGAGGCAGTTTTCGACGACCGTCCGAGGCGTAGCGGCTTGGTGTTCGCAGTCCATATGTGGCATCCGACTGGTCCCGAGCCGAAAACAATTTGGGATGTGATGGCGAGACAAAAGGACCTTCAGTATTCAAGTCGTGCGGTAAGCCACATTGCGCGGCAGAAGCAGATCCACAAACTACGTCACGTCATCTCCGAATTGGTCCAAAAGCTGCCTGATGAAATGCGAAAAATGCCGGATGTGAATGATCTGGCGGGCTACGGCTGCAGGACTCGGATGCATGTTGTGCGTCTCGTCTCCCCGCCGCTGGCAGGCGAGGATCATTCAAAGGATATCGACTTCAGTGCCAGCGGAATTCGGCTCCGTTGGGACGCGGGCTACACGGACATGGCGAAGGTGCTGGCCCGAGCGCCGTGGGCGAGCGACGTCGATCCACTTGAAGGCTTCATTCTGCACGAAACCGAAGCCGGTCGCATGAAGTTCGATTAGGAGATCTCGAAGATCATTCGTAGGGCCCAGGACATCCGTTCTTCGGAGATCACACCGGACATGAACCGTTGCTCCGTTGTGTTGGTTAGCGCGGTACCAACTACTCCATCGAACTTCGGCAATGAGCAACCTAGCTTTTTAATCATAGCCAGAAGGTTTATGGTTGGGGCCTATATAATTCATAGCCAAGCAGCGCCAAACGAAACCTTCGAGTAATCGAGTAATCCAGCCAGCAAGAACAGGAGTCCCCCCCAATGAGTATAATTTCCGGGTTTTCAACGACTCTGATGATCACAGCGGTGGCCGCGTGCGCATTGCCGATGATGCAAGCCAAATCATGGGCGGCAGATTGTCCGGCGGGCAAGACAGCTGTTGACGCGATGAAGCCTGGTCCGACGACGCCCTCCAAAGTTACCGACACGGTGATTTCATCGATCGATCTGGCACCGATCGGGTCAGGGTTCGAGGGCCGGAAAATGCGTTTGCGTAAGCTCGTCGTGCAACCAGGTGGGGTCGTCCCATGGCACAGCCACGAGAAACGACCAGCAAACATCTACATCATTTCGGGTTCCATCACCGAATATCGCAGCACCTGCGCGGTACCGATTGAGCACGGGGCGGGTGATGTCACTTCGGAGTTCGGCCCGTTAGCCCACTGGTGGAAGAACAACACAAAGAAGCCGACGGTCCTGCTCTCAGCCGATATCCTGCCGCCGGATATGAACCCAGACGAAAGCATGTAACGCCACTACAGCCGCTGGATGCGATTGCGCGGATTGGTCGATCATCACTTTGGCGGCCCAGCACAGACTGCACGCCCGTCAGGGATTCTGGAACGGATCAATGGCGAGACATAGGAGACATTGGTCGGCGTTGGGACTGGATGCCTCGGTAGCGAATGACCCATTGCGGAAGTCGAGCACTACTAGGGAGGGCGGCAACCTGGCCGCCCTCCCTGACGTTGCTGAAGCGAGAAGCATCAGGCCGCGGCCAGCCGGCCGCTCGCGGCAGCGCCTCGCCGTAGCCGCAACAGAACGAGGCCATGAAGCATCAGGGCCACGGCACAGCGAAAGTAGGCACCATGACCAGCGGATAGGCTGTCATGAGAAGGTTCGGCGCGTCTAACGCGAGAAGGTGCGCCCGTCCGGGAGAGGTCATTGCCCCCATGGTGATGGCCACGACGAGGTCGGCGATTCCGAAAAGGCACCAAGCGTATGTCGCGCTGTCCATAAGGCAGGGTTCAGCGGACCTATCACGGACGTCGCGATAACGACGTGTTTGGTCCTAAGTGCAAGCATTCACGTGTGGATGAATTCTCCTGCACCATTATGATCATAACGATCCTGCTGATCGGAGGGACAAATGACGCAAACTACCGCAAAGACAAAATATGACTTTAGTGACCGGACCAAATACGACGCGCTCATGGAGGTCATAAGAAATCGGATCACCACACGCGCCTTCGATCCCAGCTACGTTGTACCGCATGAGCACTATGAAATGATACTAGAAGCCGCGCGCCATGCGCCATCGGGAGCAAACGCGCAACCATGGCACTTCATTGTTATTACCGACCAAGACCTCAAGAACGAAATTATGGAGTACTTCCGAGAAGAACAAATCAATCGGGCAAAACTCAAGATGAAGTTTCCAACGCCCGACTATCGCGGCTTGGCCACGGCCCCTGGAATGATAGTCATTGCTAGTGACTTCCGCTGGATCAAAGCATTTCCGGTTTTGAACGACGGTTCAGAACTCGACAAGATGTACAAGGAGAACGCTGAGCGGATTCTATTGCAAAGTGTAGCGGCATCAACCATGTCAGCGCATCTTGCCGCCGCCACTCTCGGATATAACGTCTGGTGGGTGACCGCCATTGGTCAACAAAAGGCGCAACAAGCGATGAAACCCCTTCTTGGCATTCCCGACGAATTGTCGGTACTCGATATCATGTGCTTCGGCCCACCGGCGAAACCCCCGTACAAGCGATGGAAGAAAAGCTTGGACGATATCATAAACTGGAACAAATTTGATCAATCGCACTACATGACTGAGGCTCAGATTGAAGAGTGGGTGGCAAAAACCCGGCATAAGGTCATGTATCGCGATGCCCAAAACGTCGACTAGGGTTAGGAGCAAGGCTGTACGGCAAAGCGCTACGCATACCTTGGACGACCAAGTTGGGTTTCTATTGCGCGCGCTTACCAGCGGATCACCTCAACAGCCGGGGCCGTGATCCGGCAGACGAAAAATTGAGGTGGCAAATCGACTCCGCCTCATCTACGATTACACAAATAAATTAAGGGGACCGCCTTGCAAAAGTCAGACACGGCTCACTTGCCGATTTCCACCACGGAAGCTGGCGTCGTTTTTCAAGCTATCTTGGCGATGGCTCTCGGTTTGTTTGTTGTTGGCGTGGTCGGCTTCTCTCATATCGACGTTATCCATAACGCCGCGCACGATATGCGGCATTCCAACGCTTTCCCCTGTCACTGACGTGGCATGTCTGTCTTCCGTTCGATTATTTTTTCGGCAGTGGTGGTCGGTATCATCGTTGGCGCGATAATTACAGTCGCCCACCAATTCGGCACCGTTCCGTTGATCCTCAAAGCTGAGGTTTATGAACACAGCGCTAAACCCGCTATCGAACCGAGCGCGGCCGCGCATGAAGATGCCAGCCATGACCATGATATGGCCGCATGGAAGCCCGAGGACGGGTTACCGCGTAATTTGTTTACCGGGGCGGCCAACATTTTGACGGCCATCGGATTTTCCCTGTTGCTCGCTGGCATCTACGCGCTGCGGGGTCATCCGGTAACATGGCGTGAAGGCGTGCTTTGGGGATTGGCCGGCTTCGCGATCTTTACCGTCGCGCCGAGCCTTGGGCTGCCACCCGAGCTTCCTGGAGTGCCTGCTGCACCCTTAGGAGCACGTCAGATGTGGTGGATTGCAACAGCGGCTGCGACCGCCTCTGGACTTAGCCTTTTTGTTTTCTGGCGTTCGGTCACGGCCACTCTTCTCGGTTTATGTTTGATTGTTTCACCTCATTTGATTGGCGCACCTCAACTTGCCGTGACGCATACTGATGTTCCCGATGCGTTATCGCATCAGTTTGTGATTGCCGTAACGCTCACCAGCTTTGTGTTTTGGGTGCTGCTTGGAAGCCTGACAAGTATCGCGTACCGAAGGTTTTCCGTCCGATAGGGGGGCAACAGTCCTGTACCTAAAAGGGGCAAAGTCGGCGGAATTGCCGATACAGCAACCGACGAAATTCGAGCTCGTAATTAATCTCAAAACGGCCAGAGCACTCGGTTTGACGATAAGTCGCGATTTTCTGTTGATTGCTGACGAGGTGATTGAATGAGGCGACGAGACTTCCTTGGCCTTGTGGGTGGTGCGACGGTCGCGTGCGCACATTCTGCGCGTGCGCAACAAGTGTCGGGTTCTCGTCGCGTTGCAGTCCTAATGGGCGCTGCCGAGACATCATCTTCACGGGATTGGATTGCTGCCTTCTTGCAACGGCTCGACGAACTCGGATGGCGCGAGGGTCATAATCTGGTCGTGCAGGTGCAATGGTGGAATGACCAGCCAGAGCAAATGCGGATTCGAGCCGCAGAACTCATCGCCCGTCCCCCCGATGTTGCAGTGACATCCAAGGCCAGCATAATGCCACCCTGGTGCTGGTCGCTTATAGGCATGGATTAAGGGCGCAAGAGCTATGCGACCTCGAATGGTCACAAATCGATTGGAAGGCGGCCACGTTGCACGTCCGCAGGGTCAAGAGCGGCAAGCCAGCTGCACACCCGATCCGTGGCGATGAGCTAAGGGCCTTGCGCGAGCTGCAGCGCAATCAGACACCGGTGTCCCCCTTTGTGTTCACGACCGAACGGGGGCCGCAAAGGCACTCGGCCTAACAATTCCGCAATCAGTGCTCGCTCGTGCCGATGAGGTGATCGAATGAAACGGCGCGAGTTCATCATACTTCTCTGTGGCGCGGCGACTGGCCAAGACAACCCATAGCAGCGCGATCATCGCGTCAATCTAGGCGATTCCCTCACCTCATCAACGCGGATAAGGTTTTCGGTACACGCAGGATAGTTGCGTAGTACTGAATGCCAGGGCTGAATTAGGTCGATGGTGCCGGTGACCGCCAGACGCCAAACACGAGCAGCGGCATCGCGACATAGAACGAGGTGAACTCAAAGATGTATTCGAAAAGAAGAATTGCTGTGATTAGCAACACGATCGTGTACACGATGAAGCGCGGCTGCAGCGGCAACGGCTATCTGCGCATCGAACTCTCCCCAATGATCTGGCTCTTGACCCCGAGGCTAGCCGGTCGCCCGTACTCCGACGACCCGTCTCACAGCAGCCCAACCAAATCGGTCAAGGCCGCGACCGTGTAATCCTGCAGGTAACCCAGCGTTTCGGGATTGCCGCGCAACAGCCGATATATTTGCGCGGGCCCGACCGGACCGGGCGGCAATGGCGTGCTGCCACCGCGCCGGATCCACGCCACCTTGAAGCCGAAATGTTTGGCGCCGGCGACATCGAATCCATTGGACGAAACAAACATCACCTCATCGTTCTTCAAACCGAGCGTCTTCTCGATTAGCGCATAGCAATCCGGATGCGGTTTGAATTTCCGCGCGCCGTCAACGCTGATGGTCGCGTTGAGCAAAGCATCAAGACCGGAGTTCTTGACCAAAGCCGACAACATCGCCGTACTGCCGTTTGACAGAATCGCAAGCTGTGAGCCGCCGCGCTTTTTTAATGCGCCAAGCGCCTCTTTGGCTTCGGGATATGGATCGAGATCGAGATATTTCTCGAACAGCGGCTTGGTGATGTTTTCGCTGGGCTCAACGCCGGCCGCGCGCAATGCAAATTCGAGCGACACCTGCGTGAGATACGTGAAGTCGCGATACTCCTGAAGCGACGTTTGCAGCCAGGTATATTCAAGCTGCTTGAGCCGCCAGATCTGTGTGATCAGATCGCCCTTGCCGGGACAAAGCTCTTCGGTTTTGGCGTGGACCGAGTGCACGTCATAGAGCGTGCCATAGGCGTCGAAGATGAGGCCTTTGATCGGCATTCGCGTCTTTCCTTTCTCGCTTCAACAGCGCGCTGCTTGACGTCGCAGTGTGCGTTCAGGACTGACTCGATCTGACGCCGGTCTGGATCCGGAACATCACTTCGCCAAAACGCTTTTCGTGTTCGACGTCGCGTCCAGCCAACAGGCTGCCAACCACGGCACCGAGGACCCCGAGCGGCAGAGCGATCACCGTCGGATTGACCAGCGGCCAGAGAGCGTTGGCGCCGAGATAGGCCGGGCCGATAAGCGCCAGCCCCACCGACGAGACCAGGCCGAGCGTCATTCCGCCGATGACGCCGCCGGTATTGAAGCGGCGCCAGAATAACGACAGCACCAACATGGGGAAATTGGTGCTGGCGGCGATGCAGATGGCGAGGATGACCAGCACCGCCACATTGACGCCCTCGGCCAATATGCCGAGCAGCGTCGCGACAATACCGACCAGCACTGCGGTGACGCGCGCCACGACGACTTGCCGCCGCTCCTCGACTTTGCCTTTTTTTAAGAGGCTGACATAGAAATCGTTCGCTACCGCAGCCGAGGTTGCGAGCGTCAAGCCGGCGACCACGGCGAGAATCGTGGCGACCGCAACCGCTGACACGAAACCGAGCATGAGCTGTCCGCCAATCGCGTTTTTGCCGCCGCCAAGATGCTGCGCCAACAGCGGCAGCGTCAGGTTACCGCCCGGATTGCCGACACGCAGCGCCTGCGGGCCGAGGTAATGAACGGCCGCCAATCCGAAGATCGTCGTGCAGGCAAAGAAGGCGCCGGCAAGAAACATGACCCAGATCACCGAGCGCCGCGCCGTTGTCGCGTCGGGCACGGTGTAGAAACGCGTCATGACATGCGGCAGTCCGGCGAGGCCGAGCATATAACCGAGCCCCAGCGAGACCTCGTCGAATGGATTCTTCAAGAGATTGCCCGGCAACAGGAAGTCTGGCCCGGCCTTTTCCTGCGCTGAGGCAAAAAGGGCGAGCGGGTCGAAACCCACCCCTGCCAGGGCGAGAAAAAGTATGACGGCGCCGGCGCCAAGCATGAGCACGGCCTTGATGATTTGCACCCAGCTCGTTGCCAGCATACCGCCGGCAGCGACGTAGATGATCATCCCGCAGCCGACCAGCATCACCGACACATTGTACGGGATTCCGAGCAACAGTTTGATCAAAACGCCGGCGCCGGCCATCTGCGGGATCAGGTACGCCAGATTGATGACGACGGTGCTGACAATCGCGGCGGCGAGCGCCGGCGGCTGACGCATCCGGTACATGATAACGTCGCCGATCGTATACGTGCCGGTGTTGCGGAGCGGCTCGGCGATCAGGAGCAGTACGGTGCAGAACGCGACCAGCGGTCCGACAGCATAGAGCGCGCCATCCATGCCGTAGAGCGCGGTGAGGCCTGTGAATCCCAGAAATGCCGCGGCAGAGCACCAATCGCCCGCGAGCGCAAAACCATTCTGCGCCGCAGTGAGACCTTTTCCAGCGGCATAAAAGTCGGACGTAGTCTGTGTGCGTCGCGCCGCCCAGGCAGTGATGCCGAGGCTAACAATAAGGATGACGACGAACATCGCGACAGTGATCGCATTCATTGCGGCCTCCGACGCGCGGCCGCTCGATCGACGACGAGCTTGACGAGAGGATCGTGCCGGTTGGCCGATACGCGCGCATAAACGATGCCGAGCAGCCACGACATCAGATAGTTCCCGGCGATCAGCATGAAGCCAAGATTGACAGCGCCCAGTACCTTTATTCCGAGTAAGCCGCGGCCGAACCCCGCCAGTATCGAAAGGCCCATATAACCGCCGATGTAGATGATTATCATGGGCACGATCGCGCGCTGTTTGGCGTCGATCAGAGCCTTGAACTCGGCGCTTTCGACGCCGTCCTTCCAGACATCTGGCAGCGCCTCTGCACTTTTCAGCTTCGCCTCAGCCACCACCCTCCGCTCCTCTTCATAGTTTCGCTCCTCTTTTCTTCGAGGACTTCAGGTACACCGCGGAGCTATGGCGCGAAATAGCTGAGATTGGTGGTAGCGACAATGGAGGCATTAGTGAAATGTGGAGTCGTTATGGTTTCGATAGCTCTCGCCTATGCAATACCTCGAAGGTGCGGATCTAGTCAGCTTTTAGGATGTCGCTGACATTGCACGCCAGAATTGGCCTCGTCGAGGAGCAAAGCGTTTCGTGGCACTAGAGTATTAAGATTGACAAGATAGCCGACCGCTATCGACTCAATACAAATCAAATATTTCAATTACATAGAACTCTTCGATATTAGAACCATCGGTAACCGAGTGTCAGTCACTTAGAACGTGCACGGAGCCTGCCCTTGCTCACTTCCGAACCGATGGATGTGGAACATGAGTACCGATCTGACTTTCGCCACCGACAGATTTCCACAGGCAATTCGGTTCGTTCTCGTTAATAACCGCGTCCCGCGCACGGGCCAACACTGCGCACTGTGCGGTGGCCTTATTGAGAAAGGCTACGTTCGTGATTCACAGACGCGGTTGATCTATTGCGATACGCAGTGCTTCGCAGGATGGGCACATGAGGCGGCCCCCGTCGTCAAAAATCATGGAAGGAAAGCGTCATGAAATGCTCAAGCCCAGACTGCAATCGCGGCATTGGTCTTGTCGCTTATCAGCGCGGCTGGTTCAGCAAGCGCCTCTATTGCTCAAAGCATTGCCGTGATGCGTTCGTAGCTGATGCACCAAATCTACAACAAAAGCGGAAGAACCCCGTGCTCAAGCGCTTTGTGGTTGCATTCGTTGCATTTGTCGGGCTGCTCGTACCTGCCACCTTCACAATGGCGGTTCTGGCGGCGTCGCCTGCACGTCCGGAAGCGCCACACCTGCCGGGTTGCGATCGCAATCTTGCGGACGCGAGCGCCAGCGTTGCGGCAATGTACGCGCGGATCAAAAGCCTCAGCGGCGTGGACAAGTTAGAAATGTGTACTGCCACGCGGTTCTATTTTCTCGAAATGGTAAAGGCGCGTGCGGTGACCGCACTATGCAAAAGCGGTGCAGAACGCGAACGTGATCTTGGCCGCCTCGATGCCGACGTCGCCCACATTAACGATGCTATCGCTGCGCGTTGCCTGCCAGGGTAATAAGAACGGAGATCGAATTATCTACGAGTAATTTCCGATGGGACGTCTCAGACCTGGTCCCGGCAGGAGATAACGATGAGCGACAAGACACATGAGCTTTTCATTTGGACCACTCCGAACGGCTACAAGGTCCTGCTGTTCGCCGAGGAGGCGAGAATCCCGTATACGATTAAGCCTGTCAATATCAGCAAGGGCGAGCAGTTCAATCCCGACTTCCTCAAAATCTCGCCCAATAACCGCATTCCCGCCTTCATCGACCACACACCGAAATCGGGGAAAGGACCGATCTCGGTATTCGAGTCTGGCGCCATTCTCCTCTACCTGGCCGAGAAGTTCGGCCGTTTCATCCCGTCTGACCTGAACGGCCGCGTCGAGGTGCTGCAGTGGCTATTCTGGCAGGTGGGTGGTCTCGGAGCCATGGCTGGGCAAAACCATCACTTCTCTCAATACGCGCCAGAGAAGATCCCTTACGCGATCGATCGCTACGTCAAAGAGACGAGCCGGCTGTATGGCGTGATGAACAGACGTCTGGCCGATCGTCAATTTCTGGCCGGCGACTATTCGATCGCCGACATGGCCTGCTATCCCTGGATCGTGCCGCACGAGCGGCAAGGCCAGAAGGTAACCGATTTCCCGAACCTCAAGCGCTGGTTCGAAGCTATTGCCGCCCGCCCTGCGACGATCCGCGCCTATAAAAAGGGCAAGGCGATCAACACGCTGCCGACGGTCAGCGACGAGGCGTCGCGCAAGATCCTGTTTGGGCAGACATCCGCCGGGAAGCCGGCCCGAGCTGACGCATGATTCGCTTATACGACCTGGCGGGCGCGCGCGACGATTGTCGCTTCAGCCCGAACTGTTGGCCGGTGCGGATGGCCCTCCTGCATAAGGGGCTGCAATTCGAGACCGTGCCGTGGCGCTTCACAGAAAAGGACGCGATCGCATTTTCGGGTCAAGGTTCGGTGCCCGTCCTGGTCGATGGCGAGCACACAGTGTTCGAAAAGTGGGCGATCGCCGAATATCTCGAAGACGCGTATCCCCACAAGCCATCGCTATTCGGCGGGCCGGGCGGGCGAGCGCCCGCCTACTTCGTCACCAACTGGACGGTGTCGGTCGTGAGCGCTGGCGTCATCCGTCTCATCTTGTCCGACATCTTCAATGTCATCCACGGGAAGGACAAAGAATACTTCAGGAAAACGCGAGAGCAGCGTTTCGGGATGACGCTTGAGGCTGTGACGGATGGTCGCGACAAACGCGTGGAGGAGTTTCGAAACTCGTTACAGCCCCTCCGCGCCTCGCTCGCGCGCTCGCCTCATCTGAGCGGCGAGGCTCCGGCTTGGACCGACTATGTCGTATTCGGGCCGTTTCAGTGGGCGCGCAGCGTCAGCCACTTTCCTCTACTGACGCCCGACGATCCGGTGTTCGCTTGGCGGGAACGAATGATTCAGCTCTTTAACCGCGAGGCCGACAAAGTTCATGTCCTCGAAAAATGAGAGGCACGGAGCGATTTTGAAGGGAGACCGCAACGAGCAGTGTTCGAACGCTCGCGGCGGTACATTCGATCGATCATTTCGTACTCAATCTTCCATCGATCTGTGAGGCACACCATCTCAGATCTCGGTGCAAAAGCGGATGTCCGCATCCTCGGTCAGAAAGTCGGTTTACCCAGAAGGCCCCGATATGAACAGTCTTTAGATGTTCTTCCAATTGTTTGCGGCTACGCCAACGGTTCCGGGGCGCAAATTTTAACCTAGTATTAGTCGCGTACTCGTATAAATCACTCAATAGTTCAAAGGCTTGCTTCTAAGCGTTCCAATCACAACTAACGGCCAACTAATTCAGCCGGCGAATTCGCCGGGGTTGGCGCCGATCAGGTTGTAGATGGATTCTCGAGGATCGCCCAACTTAGCGGTTGTGGTGATTTTGCGAAGTCGCAAGGTCGATTCCGCGAGGCGTTATCTCAGTGCTCCACGGCACTCGAACGGGCCCGGGCGCGATGCGCCGCCGCTTTCGCCCGGTTGCCGCACACCGCCATGCTGCACCAGCGCCGCGCGTGAGCCTTACTCACATCCAGGAACCATAATGTACAGGTCGGCCCCTCGCATTTGCGCACCAGCGTGAAATCCTTTTCGCAGACGAGATCGCCCATCGCTTCGGCGATCGGCAACAGAAGTGCCTTAGGAGTGTCCCAATGGCGCTTGGCTTGCCAGCACAGTGCCCGGGGCTGCTCGCCAGTCTCTGCCTTGCCGGCGCCGGCAATTTCGATCTGACGAAAGGCCTGGTCGCGCGCCAAAAGCGCATTGAGCGGCGTTAATTCGCGCAGATCGCGCGCTTGCAAGGGCTTCCCCGCATGTTCGATGACGAAGGCGCGGAACCATTCACGCAGCTCCCGCGCCTGGGCACCGACGACATCGAGCGTCCGGGGGCCGGCATGTTTGCGAAAATGCGCGGCAATATCGGGCGGCACCGCATGGGCCTGTTCCAGCCAAGAGAGAAAGTCGCCGCCGTCCGCCAGCCACTCGATCTCGCGGCCAGTGGGCGCAGCGACGCTGTTGAGAAAATCGAGCGCGAGATTATCGCCGATAAAAAATGGCGCGGGACGCGAACCCGGCATTGACGACCTCCAGCGCTCATAGTTCCAAACCGTTCACAATTACGTAACCTCTATTTTTGCGATTGACAAGTTACTAACTAACCGTATTAAATTAATATCAACGGTTACGGCGCTGTTCAGGAGATCCACGTCATGACAAAAACTTTTCCCGCGATGATTACTCTGGCCGCCATTGTGAGCGCGACTACAGCGAACGCGCCGGCCGATGCCCAGGTGGCGCGAAGCGGCTATTCGCTTCCACTGAATCTCGCCATGGAAGCTGCGGCCGAGGCGGTCCGGACCTGTGAGGCGAGCGGCTACAACGTGACCGCTACAGTCGTGGACAGCTCCGGCGTCGTGAAGCTGTTGGCCAAAGGCGATCACAGCACGATCCACACCAAGGCCTCGAGCTTCCGGAAGGCCTACACCGTCGTCACGATGGGTCCGATCTTCAAGTTCGACGCCACCAGCCGCTTCGTCGAGCTCGTCGCCAAGAGCCCTGCCGGCCCGGCGCTGGTTTCGCTGCCTGACATTTTGCCGCTCGCCGGCGGCGTCGCCGTCAAGCGCGGGGACGAGATCGTCGCTGCTTTAGGTGTCGGCGGAGCGCCGGGCGGCGACAAGGATGAGGCCTGCGCCGAAGCGGGCGTGGCGAAGATCCGCGAGCGCGTCAGGTCGGCATCGCTCGGCAGTACGGCAAAGAGCGCGGGGAACTGAACGGTTCGGTTCGCCAGAAGCCAATCGCAACGCCTTCGTCTTGTTTGAAATCCACCCTCAATGGTTCCGACTTCCAAACCCAGAAAGGAGACTGTCATGACCCTGACCTACCGCACCGCCACGGTCGACGGACTGAATGTATTTTACCGGACCACCGGCGACCCGAAGCATCCGGCCCTGCTGCTGCTGCACGGCTTTCCGACTTCATCGCATATGTTTCGCGATCTGATCCCCGCCTTGGCCGATCGCTATCATGTGGTGGCGCCGGATCTGCCCGGCTTCGGCTTTACCGATGCGCCGGACCGCAAGAGCTTCAAATACAGCTTTGAACATCTGACCGACGTGATCGATCGCTTCACCGAGGTGCTCAAACTCAATCGTTACGCCATCTATGTGTTCGATTACGGCGCACCGGTCGGTTTCCGCCTCGCCGTTCGTCATCCGGAGCGGATCACTGCCGTGATCTCGCAGAACGGCAATGCCTATCTCGAAGGCTTGAGCGAGGGCTGGAATCCGATCCAGACCTACTGGAAGGATCCCTCGGCGGAAAATCGCGCCGCGCTGCGGGCTTTTCTCAAACCAGAAGCGACGCAGTGGCAATACAGCCATGGCGTGAGCAATGTGGAGCGCCTGTCGCCGGATGCCTGGACTTTGGACTCCGCGCTCCTCGCCCGCCCCGGCAATGACGAGATCCAGCTGGATCTGTTCGGCGACTACCAGAGCAATGTCGCGCTCTATCCCAAATTCCAGGAATATCTCCGGACACAGCGGCCGCCGCTGCTGGCTGTGTGGGGCAAGAACGATCCGTTTTTCCTGCCCGCCGGCGCCAAGGCGTTCAGGCAGGACAATCCGGACGCCGAGGTCCATTTGCTCGAAGCAGGTCATTTCGCGCTCGAAAGCCAAGGACCAGAAATAGCGGTCATCATCCGCGACTTCCTCGCTCGCAAACTTCCGAAACAAGTCCAGTGAGCGTGATCTCTAACTCCTCAATCGGGAAAGTGCCCTGACATGTCCGAGACAATACTGATCTCCAAGACAATACTGATAACCGGCGCCGGTAGCGGCTTTGGCCGCGCCACTGCTGAAGCATTGGCTCGCGCCGGCCACTTGGTTTTCGCATCCATGCGTGATCCAGACGCGAAGAACCGCCACCACGCACAGGAGCTGCGCCAGCAGGGCATTGCCGTTGTCGAACTCGATATCAGCAGCGATACCTCGGTCGACCGTGCCGTCAAGGAAGTGCTGGCCGACGCTGGCCGCATCGATGTGCTGATCAACAACGCGGGGATCGCATCAGCCGGAATTACTGAAGCGTTCACGGCTGATCAGGCCAAGGTGGTATTCAACACCAACATAGTGGGATTGCTTCGTGCCAACCGCGCCGTACTGCCGACAATGCGGGCGTGTGGTGATGGGCTGATTATCAATATCGGCTCGATCCTCGGTCGCGTGACTTTTCCGTTCTTCGGCATCTACGGCGCCAGCAAGTTCGCCGTCGAGGCACTCACCGATAGTCTACGCTACGAGGTCTCGCAGTTCGGCGTAGATGTCGTGCTCGTTCAGCCAAGCGCCTATCCGACCAATATGTACGCCGCCATGCAGCAGCCAGCGGACACTGCGCGTGTGGCCGACTACGGCGATATCGCCCAGATCCCAGGCAAGATGGTCGAGGCCTTCAGGAGCATGTTTGCCTCCGCCAACGCGCCAGACCCTCATGATGTCGCGGTCGCCATTGCCAAGTTGATCGCTACGCCCAAAGGGACCCGCCCGGTGCGGGCAGTCATCGGTCAAGCTTTCGGGGCGGACGCAGTCAACGAGGCCGTGGCCCCGATCCAGCAACAGGTCATTGAAACGCTCGGCCTCAGCCCCTTGGCCACAAAGTCAGTCAAACAATTGGCGTGATAACAACCAGCGGCAGTGCCGGCAGGGTCACTGCAGTCGCACTTCGAGGAGATTAGCAATGTCCTCACTCACGCCCGTTCGAGCATTCTATGACGCCGTCGCCAATGGCGACGTGTCTGGGATCCTTACCATCCTCCATCCGGACCTCGCTTGGACCGAGGCAGAGGGCTTTCCGTACTTCGGCGGCACCTGGCGCCATCCGCAGGAGGTAGTCGAGAAGCTCCTAATCCCGCTTGCAAGGGACTGGGGAGGCTTCGCCGCAACTCCCCACGAGTTTCTCGTCGATCGCGACCGCGTCGTCGCCTTCGGCGTCTATTCTGGGATCGCCAAGGCGACCAATAAGCCCGTGCATGCTCCGTTTGCGCACCGCTGGCAGATCCGCGATGGCAAGCTCGCCCGGTTCGACATGTACACGGACACGCTTCTAATCCATCGCGCGCTAAGCTGAATGGGTGCCGAGGAGGAGATTGTGATGGAGGCAAAGCCGTCGAGCGATATTGCATTCACAACCAGCGTCAAGGCTATGCAGGCGCGTCGAGGCTCACGTAAGGCTTATGCCAAGATGGAGGCGCGCGGCGGCTTCAAGACGAAGATTACGCCCGATCTCATCGCCTTCCTCACCCAGGTAGATACGGCGTATCTGGCTACGGCCAATGCAGCGGGACAGCCTTACGTCCAGCATCGGGGCGGTCCGAAAGGCTTCATCTGCTCGCTCGACGACACAACGCTGGCGTTCGCCGATTACGCCGGCAATCGTCAATATATTACGCTTGGGAATCTGGCTGAGAACGATCAAGCTTTTTTATTCTTGATGGATTATGCGCATCGTCGACGCGTCAAAATGTGGGGATGCGCGCGGATTGTCGAGGCCGAACCCGAACTGATTTCGAGGCTTATGCCTGCAGGCTATCGGGCCCATGCTGAGCAGGCGGTTCTGTTCGAGGTTAAGGCTTGGGACGTGAACTGCCAGCGCCATATCCCTCAGAAGCTCGACGCCGGCGAAGTCGCCGAGGTCTTGGCAAAGTTACGGAGCCGCATCGAAACCTTGGAAGCCGAAAATGACAAACTACGGGCGGCGACACTTCGTCCAATGACCGGTGCGTTCTGATGTCATTGTAACAGCGGGTTCACCACCATCACGGGGCTGTCGCAAGATTGATTCAACACCAGATTCAAAAACGTCAATGTTGATTCAAAAGTATGCCCGCCGCGATTCAATCGTTGCTTGTCGCATACACCTTGGCGAGTTTTGCAACACATTCGGGTTGAAACCTGACATGCGCCCACGCTCACGGACGACGCAATTCCCGCTCTAAAATGTGATATTCTTTCACGTACTCGGCGTGAGCCCTCGGCGGGGAAAGCCCATGCGGCGGCGGGAAGACATCACATTTCTTGCTGGCGCTTCCGCCGCAGGGCCACTGAATTTCTGGCGAGACTGATACGGTAGGCAATGGCATACTTCAGGTAGGAACGCGACCATGACACAACGTTTACCTGGAATTTCAGACGCAGCCGCCACTGGCGTCGTTAAGCACACGCTCGCTGGCTCTACCAAACTGCTCGGCCGCTCATCCAACCTGTTACGCATTCTGTCGGCGCACACCCCTTATCTCGCGCGGTGGTTCATTGGTTTCGTCGCGGCGGTACGCCAGCCTAGTGTCGGTGCGATGTCGGATGTGCGGCTGCGCAATCTCGCCACCATCAAGACCTCGATGACTAACGAGTGCAAATATTGCGCGACACACACCTCAATCTACGGACAGGCACTCGGCGTCAGCGAGGCGCAGCTTGAGGCAATGAAGGGCGATGGTTGGCGCGAGAGTCCGTTATTCAACGAACGCGAGAAGGCGACTATCGCCTGGGCCGAAGCAGTGACACTCAATTCCGCGAAAAGGGACAAGTCGTTGTGGGACAATATGAAGCGCCTGTTCAGCGACGCTGAGATTGTTGAAATTACTCTGGCGTCGGCGATGTTCAACATGATCAACCGCCTCAACGACACGTTTTTGACCGAGCTTGAAACAGAGGAATACAACCGCCGCCAGGGCAACGCCGTCAAAGGCATCACCGTCGCCGATATTGAGAGCTTCGCCAGCGGCTTTGCCGCCGCCGGCGAGGCGCAGCGCCAAGGGGAGGCCACGGCCGGCAGCAGAGTGACGCCGGATTTTTAAAATCCTTCGGTGTCGATGTGTGCGACCTTTGAGAGCGCAGCTTCGTATATTACTCTCTTGCTGCGGCGCATGAGTCCGATTTTGGCCGATAGTGTTGCAAAAGTCGCCGCGGAGATCGCGTGGTTGGCAAAATGAGCAATAATAGAATCCGAAGGGATTCATTTTTTTAAATCAAAATTCCCCATTCGCGCCCTAAAGTGAAAAATGTTCTTCGGTCAGAGGCCAAAAATCTTTTTGCAACAGTATCGGCCAAGAGCAACCGAGCGGCAAATTTCATCATATCAAATACGCGATATTTCGCCTCTCAAAGCCTAAAGACTCGGCGAGCGTTGCCGGAAAGGAACATTTCCGTTTGCTGCTCGGAAAGTCCGAGACCGCTTAATCCTTCGAGGCATTTTGCGGGGGAGAGCATCGGCCAGTTGGTGCCGAACATGACCCGAGTCTTGCCGATGCCCTTCATCCAGCCAACAAACGCGGGTGGCAAGCGGTGCAGGACATAGGCGGAGGTGTCAACGTGGAAATTGGGGAATTTCACGCTAAGCGTCACGAGTTCGTCGAGCCATGGAAACCCAACATGACCTCCGACGACGACGAGCTCGGGAAAGTCGAGCAACACATCTTCGAGATAGGGAATGAGCCGCCCCGTCTCCGAGCGTTTTAGCGGTCCGGTGTGGCCGATCTGCGTGCAGAATGGCACGCCGGCCTCGGCGCAAGCGGCGTAGATCGGGTAATAGCGCCGGTCGTTCGGCGGTAAATCCCAAAGCCAGGGTACGATACGCACGCCAACAAAAGTCTTGCCGTCTACCCAACGCCGAATTTCGCGAACCGCTGCCATCGGATGAAAAAGATCGACACTTGCTAGGCCCCGAAAGCGCGTCGGCGCGACCTCGATTTGACAAGATACTTCTTCATTGCTGATCAGATCGCCCTCAGGGCCATACCAGGCTGACAGCAATGCGATATCAACGCCGGCTTCATCCATTGCACCCAGCGTACTTTCTACGCTTGGCAGCAGGTACTCCCCCGCCCGGCCAGTCCAGCGCAGCAACGTTTCCAGCCATGGCCGTTTGGCCATGCGCTCTGTCGTAATCTGCGCCCAAACGTCAATCGTGCCCATGTATTGGCTCCCAAACCTTCATACTTGAATCATGTCGTGGTGAGATTACGGTCGGTCGTTTTTTGCTGAGAGAACATTTCAAATCAGCGATCGCCCCCATAGAGACCAAATGCAATCAAACCCATAGCGACAGCGGCCAAAAGCAGGCAAAGTGCGTTGCAGCAAAATGATCCCTATTCGATCACCTCATCAGCGAGCGCGAGGACCGGAGCCGGTATCTTCAGACCAATGGTCTTGGCAGTCTTTAGATTTATCACGAACAGGTAGCGCGTTGGCTCCTCGAAAGGCAGGTCGGCAGGCTTCGCGCCTCTGAAGATTTTATCAATCAACGAGGCAGCGCGTGTTATCGATTCTTTCCGATCCGCGCCATAGGACATCAAGCCACCGTCCGCGACGTAGGGATCGCTTTCATAAATCGCTGGTAGGCGATGCTTATCAGCGTAGTCGAATACGCGCTTGCGATTAAGTATGGTGAGCGCATCGGATACCATGAGGATCGCATCTGGCGGATTGCGATCCATCGCGGTGAAAGCGTCTGCGAAGTCGTCAGGTTCGCCCACGCCCAGGGGCTGAACGATTATGCCGAGGGCTTTGGCCGCGTCTGCCGATGCCTGATACCGAAGCGTCATGCCGAGGTCTTTTTTGTTCCACAGCATTGCAACCTTACGGATGCTCGGTGCAGCCTGCTTGAGCAGTCCAAGGCGCTTGGTACTCAGCGACATCGCATTGTCCGAAATGCCGGTCACATTTCCTCCTGGCCGCGCAAGACTATCAACGAGGCCGGTTGCAACCGGGTCGCCAGCGCCAAACGCGACCACGGTAGGAACGTCGTTGCCCTTCATCGCGGCTGCTGGCGGGTAACCGAAGGCAACCACCGCATCGATCTTATTTGCCGCAATGTCGCGCGCGATTTGCGGCAACTGGTCAAGTTGCATGTCGGCACCGTAGGGCGTGTATTCCAGGTTTTGTCCAAGCTTGTAGCCACGCTCTGCCAGTGCCGGCAAAAGCATCGCAATGTTGGGGCTGTTTGTGAGAAACGAGCTGCCCGCCGAAAGCGACGCAAGATGAAAGGTCTTTGTAGTTGTCTGCGCAGCAACGTGCCGGGGCACCGTTATCATTGCGCCGGCAAGCAATTGAACGAAATCGCGGCGCCTCATGAGTTGCCTTCCCGCTAGGACCACATCGTATCACAGCCAAAGCTGTCTTGTTGCATCACAATAAAATCAACACCACCGATGTCACCTAAGGGGAAGCAGACATAAACGGCGTCTCCGCTCCGGGTCCGCTTTACCCCCGAACAAATCGCTGCGCTGCAAAAACAACTCGTGGGGCTGACCGATTGCGCTCGTCTTATTACAAAGGTTCCCAACGAGGCATGGTCGCGAGGTTGGACGTTAAATCAGAGGTCCTTACATAGCCGTCAGGGTTACCGTCTTCGTCGATGTCCACGCTGGACCAGGCATCGGATTGCACAAGGATTCTAACATTGGCATTTCGAGGGACGCGGTTGTCGGATCTGCAATTTCGACGGTCGATCAAACCACCGCCTCCGCCGCTTTCCTGAAAGACTGGCGTTGTGCGGAACGCGAAGCGGCGTTGGTCAAAAATCTTCTGGTTCCGGCTCCTGTCGACTTCTCCCGCTCCCCACGCGCCGATGCTGGATACCCTAGGGTTCTGCAGGTTCGTATCAATGTCGAGGCCATTTGAGCATTGGCCGGATGCCCCGAACCAGCGACGGTCAACTTGGTTTTGAAAAAGATGCCATAGTCCGCTGTTATAGAAATCGGGAGTTTCTTCGTGTGACCGCGATGCGGATATCCAATTATACGACACAAGTTTTTCATCGCGGAGGATACGGTTAACCAACCCGTTCCCGTATACCCCGATCGCATACCGGCTGCCGACCGTCTGACCGATGACACGGAAGTACTCAAGAACAGCATCTGCGATGGTGCGATTTGGCGCCGGATCACCGTTGCGG
>Ga0207859_1000042_pt1 | contig 18871 bp, 16 predicted proteins | sample LuqExpMetageno25_FD_187783 | JGI IMG/M metagenome (GOLD analysis project Ga0207859, IMG submission 187783) | Tropical forest soil microbial communities from Luquillo Experimental Forest, Puerto Rico - Sample 25 (SPAdes) | ecosystem: Environmental > Terrestrial > Soil > Tropical forest ...
GCCGGTCGGCTTTGAACGGCTTCTCTATGAAATCGTAAGCGCCGTGCTTGATGGCAGCGACTGCGGTTTCGATGTTGCCGTGGCCCGAGATCATCACCACCGGCAACTCCAGATGATCCTGTTTGATGGCATCGAGCAATTGCAGTCCGTCGAGGCGGCTGCCTTGCAGCCAGATGTCGAGGAAGATAAGGCTCGGCTGCTTGGAGACGATCGCCGCCAGCGCGTCATCGCTGTTGCGCGCCGTGCGCGCGTCATAGCCCTCGTCCTGCAGGATACCGGCTACCAGATCGCGGATATCGGCTTCGTCGTCGACTATCAGAATGTCTGCGGACATGTCGCTACCCGTTCACGTCTTGCTTTTTCGGTTCAGTCGTTTCGGCGTGGCCTGCGGCCGCGAACCGCATCCGCACCCACGCCCCCCGTTGCCCCGGGATTTTCTCGCCGGCGTCGCGCAGCTCGATCCTGCCCCCATGATCCTCAATGATGCGGCCGACGATGGCGAGGCCGAGTCCCGTGCCCTTCTCGCGCGTCGTAACGTACGGCTCGAGCAGCCGGCTGCGATTCTCCTTCGGCAGACCAACGCCGTTATCGACGACGTCGATCAGAATGTCGTCGTCTTCGCGCGCGGCAAAGACGCGGATCGAGCCCTTGCCGAGCTCCGCTGGCGGCACCGCGGCGATGGCCTCGGTCGCATTCTTGATCAGATTGGTGATCGCCTGTGAGATCAGCCGCCGGTCAAAACGCGCCGGCATGGGATCCTCGGCGATGTCGACGTCGATGTCGATTTCTGCATGGCCGACACGCATGAGGAACACCGCTTGCCGCGCGGTGTCGGCAACGTCCTCGGCGGCGATTACGGGTTTCGGCATACGCGCAAAGCGCGAGAACTCGTCGACCATACGCCGGATATCGTCGACCTGACGCACGATCGTGTCAGTGCATTGATCGAAGACCTCGCGATCGGCTCCGATGATCTTTCCATATTTGCGGCGAATTCGTTCTGCCGACAATTGAATAGGCGTGAGCGGATTCTTGATTTCGTGCGCGATGCGACGCGCGACATCCGCCCATGCGGAGGTACGCTGAGCAGCGACTAGATCGGTGATGTCGTCGATAGTGACGACATAGCCGTGATCGGATTCCGTCTGCTCGCTGGTCACCCGCACCGACAGATTACGCTCACGGCCGTTCCGAGTGATCGTCACCTGATCCTGCATGCGCGCGCCGGTCCGCGCCGCCGCCATGAAAGGCGCAAGTTCGGGAAAAACATCAGTCAACGGATGGCCGAGCGCGTCCGATTCTGAGCGGCCGATCAGTTTTTCAGCCGAACGATTGAGGATGCTTACGCGATCATCGCCGTTTACCCCGATGACGCCTGCACTGGCGCCGGCGAGGACCGCTTCGGTAAACCGACGCCGGCTATCGATGAGATGGTGCGCGCGCATGATATCGTCTCGTTGGGTGCGCAATTCTTGCGTCATCCGGTTGAAGGTCTCGCCAAGCTGTGCGAGATCGCCTTCCGACTGATGTACCGGCACCCGAACATGCAGATTACCGCTCGAAACCACGTTGGCCGCGCCTATCAGGCGCCGAATCGGCGCGACGAGACGGTTGGCGAAGTTAAATCCGATCCACACCGCGGAGAGCAGAACGGTGAGCGCAATGACCGTGTACATCAACGCGAAAGCAATTTGCACGCCGAGCCGGCGCGCCTCGAGCGCGGCGTATTCGGTCACGCTGGCGCGTGTCGCCTGCAATTCAGGCACTACGCTCGGATCGAGCAGCCGTGTCACATAAAGATAATCATTGTCGTAGTTCGGCAACTTGACGACGGCCGCGACGTAATTGGCGTCGGGCAACAAAACGATCTGCGGATCGGTTTCGCCGATATGCGGCAGCGCGTCGCGCGGCGGCAAGGCGAAGCTCTGCGTGGTCTGTACGTTCGCATGTGCAATGACTTTGAGGTCCTTGTCGATGACGACTGCCGCCGCCAAGCCGCGCACCGACGCCTGGAAGGTTAGATACTGTGCGAGCCGCACATTGTCTTGTTCGAAGATTGGCTTGGAGCGGGCGATTTCGTTTCCCATCACCATGATGTCAGAGCGCACGATCTGCGCGTGATCGCGCAAATAGGCTTCCGCCACGATCAACGAATTTTCGATTGCTGCGCGTGTCCGCGTGGAGAACAGCCGATCGAGACCGCGGTCGAGAGTGACGCTTGCCACGATCGCCACCAAAATTGCTGGTACCGCGGCAATGATGGAGAAAAGTCCAACGATGCGGACATGCAGGCGTGCCGCGGCGCGGCCCGTTCGCCTCGCCTGCACCACCAGCCACACTTCGCGCACAATCACGCCCAGTAGCAGCAACACGCCGGCCGCATTCACTAATAGCAACGTCACGACCACGTTGTGGGTCGGCAAAACCGGCGTTAGGTCGGCCAGGACAATGAAGGTGATGAACGCAGACAGTAGGGCGAGGCACACCGCAACGGGTCCAAGCAGTCTTGCCTCTCGCCAGCGGCCAGGCGCAGCGGCAAGCACAGTATCGGCGCCGGTAGCCTGTTCGACGCTCATGGACCCCGGTTGGCGGACGGCGGAGCACAATGGCTCCCGACGAATGCCGATAAGGATTTTCCTTGCTCGGCAATGATGCTTTTATACAACAATGTTGCCGAATTGCGACGAAAGCGCGGCGCAAAGAGCCCGATTAATTAGTGGCCGCCGCGAAACACTTGAATATCGAGGTCGCGGATTTTCTTGCGCAGGGTATTACGGTTGACTCCAAGGAGGTCGGCTGCACGGATCTGATTGCCGCGGGTAGCCGTCAAAGCCGCAGTCACTAAGGGGTATTCGATCTCCCTCAGGACTCGGTGATACAGGCCTGCGGGCGGCAGACAATCTGGGAATCCAGAGAAATACGTCGCCAGGTGCCGCTCGACCGCGGCACTTAGGCTCTCTTCGACACGCGCATCTTCGACGCTGACCAGCGTCGCCGGTTGGGACAGTTCGGCGTCGATCACCGCCGCTGTGATCGTCTCCTGCGGGTAAAGTGCTGCCAGCCGGCGCGCTAGGTTCTCCAACTCGCGCACGTTCCCCGGCCAACGGTGGCGTTTGAGCCGATCGATGCCTGCCTGGTCGATTTGCTTGGGCGGCAGGCCCTCACGCTGCGCCTGCGCGAAGAAGTGTCGGATCAGATCGGGCACGTCCTCGATGCGCTCGCGCAGAGGCGGCAGCCGCAACGGCACGACATTGAGCCGGAAGAACAGGTCCTCACGGAACAGACCCTGCTGGATTAGCATCCGCAGGTCTTTGTTGCTCGCAGCGATAATGCGGACGTCGCTCTTGATCGGCGTGCGGCCGCCGACGGTTGTGTATTCGCCCTGTTGCAGCACGCGCAGCAAACGCGTCTGCGCTTCCATCGGCATGTCGCCGATTTCATCGAGGAACAGTGTACCACCCTCGGCCTGCTCAAAGCGGCCGGCGCTGCGCGTGTTGGCGCCGGTAAAGGCACCCTTCTCGTGTCCGAACAATTCGGATTCGATGAGATCGCGCGGAATCGCCGCCATATTGATGGCGACAAAGGCGCCCGAGCGACGTTTGCCGTAATCGTGTAATGCGCGCGCGACCAATTCTTTGCCGGTGCCGGACTCCCCGGTGATCATCACCGTCAAATCAGTCTGCATCAGCCGCGCCAGCACGCGGTAGATTTCCTGCATCGCCGGCGAGCGGCCGACCAATGGAATATTGTCGAACTCTTCGTTCTTGGGCGCAGCCAGCCGTTCCTGCTTCGGCTCTGACAGCGCGCGTCCGACGATCGCGATCAGTTCCTTTAAATCGAACGGCTTGGGCAGATACTCGTAAGCGCCGCGCTCGGAGGCTCGGATTGCAGTCATGAACGTGTTCTGCGCGCTCATAACGACAATCGGGAGGTCGGGACGCGTCTTACGGATACGTGGGATCAGGTCGAAGGCATTCTCGTCCGGCATCACCACATCGGTGATGACTAGGTCGCCGTCGCCCTGGCTGATCCAGCGCCACAGAGTCGCAGCATTGCCCGTGGAACGGACTTCGTAACCGGCTCGCGACAGAGCCTGGTTGAGGACGGTGCGGATCGCGGCGTCGTCGTCGGCGATTAATATGCTGCCCGTTGGCATTATTACCTCACGGGCTCTTGCGGCATACCGTCGCCAGAATAGATCGGCATCAGCACGCGAAACACCGTTCGCCGGGGCTGCGATTCACACTCGATGATGCCACCATGGTCGCCGACGATCTTGGCCACCAGGGCAAGGCCAAGTCCGCTGCCACTTTGTTTGGTCGTGACGAACGGATCGAATAAATGCGGCATAAGGTCCCCTGAGACTCCCGGCCCATTGTCCTTCACGCAGAACTCAAGCGGTAGCGACACGCGTGCCTTACTTCCCGGCACGGCCAAACGAACGCCCGGGCGAAATGCAGTGGTCAGTTGAATCTCGCCATCGATAGCCCCCTCGCCGATTGCCTCGGACGCGTTCTTCATTAGGTTGAGGAAGACCTGAATGAGCTGGTCGCGGTTGGCGAGGATCGGCGGCAGCGACGGGTCATACTCCTCGACGAATTTAATGTGCCGCGCGAACCCGGTTTGCGCCAGCCGCTTCACGTGATCGAGGACGACGTGAATGTTGACAGGTTCGCGCTCGACCGGCCGCTCGTCGGCAAAAACTTCCATGCGATCAACGAGCTTCACAATGCGGTCGGTTTCGTCACAGATCAGTTTGGTGAGTGAGCGGTCATCATCGCCGGCCGACTGCTCGAGCAGTTGCGCCGCGCCACGAATGCCCGACAGCGGGTTCTTGATCTCGTGCGCAAGCATCGCCGCAAGCGCAATCACCGAGCGCGCGGCGCCACGATGCGTAAGCTGACGGTCCATCTTGTCGGCAATGGTGCGTTCCTGCAGCATCACCACGACATGGTCTGTGTATTCGGGCAGTGGCGCGACGTGCAGATCAACCAACCGTTCGCCCGGATTGCGAGGGGTCGCAAGGTCGACTTTGTATTCGTTCACTGCTGCGCTGCGTTGCCGCACTTGCTCGATCAAGGTGAGCAAGGGCGAGCCGAACGGCACAAGATCGCGCAGCATATGCCGGCGCAATACCGGTATGGAGGCCTCGAAGAATTGCTCGGCGGCGACGTTGGCGTCGGCGATCTTGCCGTCGGGTGAGACCATGATCACAGGATGCGGCAGCGCATGCAGCATTGCGTCGGCCGACGTATGAACGGCCACAGAAATGGCCTGGGCATGGCTCATGCGGCGGCTCTCCAGGGGGCCTCGATGCCACCCACTTCGCTGCGGACGTCCGCTTCACACCGGCCTTCTACCAATCCCGTGCAGGCGGCCATTCCCGAAACAACCAACCCCGCACCATGGCGCTCGGCGAGCCAGGGCAAAGGGGCGTCGGTAAGCCCCGACACTGGCGCCAAAATCACGCGGTTTGGCACTTTAGCTGGCCCAATTTGCCCGTGATCATTCAAACGTCTGTCTTCGTGCCGCACGGTATTATTGCCCAGGAATTAGGCTGTTCGTAGCGATGCTCATAGTTTAGACATTTCCCCTGGAGAGGCAAGCGCTGCAGTGCAAAAAGTTGTTCATGCTTGCTGCGCGGTGCAGCCCACTAATGCGTTCCCGTGGCAGCTGTAACGCGCTAAAGGCAACTGCCAGCCAAGGAGTGCAGATCGTATGGCAGGTGTGGCAGCCATCATCGTCGCCGCGGGTCGCGGGACGCGCGCGGGTCACGACCTGCCGAAACAGTTCTGGCCGATCGGCGGTGAAACCATGCTCCGCCGCGCGCTGTCCCCATTCGTAAATCACGCCGAGGTCGGGTGCGTACAGGCTGTTATTCGGCCGGAAGACCAAGAAAGGTTCCGTTCCTCTACCGCCGGATTTGATATTCTGCCGCCCGCCTTCGGTGGCGTTACGCGGCAAGCCTCGGTGCGCGCCGGGCTCGAGGCGTTGCAGCCGAGCAACCCATATATCGTGCTGATTCACGATGCGGCACGGCCTTTTGCTAGTGCGGCCCTAGTGTCGCGCGCCATCGCAGCCGCGGAAAACACCGGTGCCGCAATTCCAGCGTTGCCGGTGACCGACACCATAAAGATGGTCGACCCCGCCGGCTTTGTCGGCGCGACACTCGACCGCAGCGCGCTACGAACGGTGCAGACGCCGCAAGCCTTCGTTTACCAGCCGCTGCTTGTGGCACATCGCCGTGCCACCGCCGAGGCGCGCGACGATTTCACCGACGACGCAGCGCTCGCCGAATGGGCAGGCATGAAAGTCACAATCTTTCCCGGCGAGCTTGGCAACATCAAAATCACTAACACCGACGACTTCGCGCGCGCCGAATCGATAACCGCAGCTTCGCTGGGCGATATCCGCATCGGTACCGGCATCGACGTGCACGCCTTTGGCCCCGGCAATCAAGTTACGCTTGGCGGCGTCCGCATGCCGCACACACAGACGCTTGTCGGCCATTCCGATGCCGACGTCGGCTTGCACGCACTTACCGACGCCATCCTCGGGGCACTGGCCGACGGCGACATCGGCGCACATTTCCCGCCAAGCGATCCGCAATGGCGCGGCGCATCATCCGACCGTTTTCTAGCCTTCGCGGCTGATCGGGTAAAGGCGCGGGGCGGCCGCATCGCGCATCTCGATCTCACTATTGTGTGCGAGTCACCGAAAGTTGGCCCCCATCGCGACGCCATGCGTGACCGCATCGCACGGCTTGCCGGCATCGAGGCGAGCCGCGTGGCGGTGAAGGCGACCACCAGCGAGAAGCTTGGTTTCACCGGCCGCGGCGAAGGGATTGCAGCCTACGCTACGGCAACGATCCGCCTGCCCTGGAGCTGAGGAAATGGCGGATCAGGAGTTGTTCGATGCCGCCAACACGCTGCTCAAGCTGTGCAAGAAAAAGAACCTTACGTTGGCGACCGCGGAGTCCTGCACCGGCGGCTTGGTCGCCGCGACGCTGAGCGAAATCTCGGGCGCGTCGCTGGTGTTCGATCGCGGCTTCGTCACCTATTCGAACAACGCCAAGCAGCAGATGCTCGGCGTTACGCATGCAACTATTGACGTCTATGGCGCGGTGAGCAAGGAGTGCGCCAAGGAGATGGCCAAAGGCGCCCTGACCCACGCCTCGGCCGATCTGGCCGTCGCTATCACCGGGATCGCCGGGCCAACCGGTGCCATGCCGGGCAAGCCGATCGGCCTAGTTTTTTTCTGTGCCGCCTCGCGCAACGGTCGCGTGATCGCGCACGACCGCAAATACGGCGACATCGGCCGCGCCAAGGTGCGCCGCGAGTCCGTGCTGCAGGCGCTGGAAATGCTGCAAGAGCTCGCAAAAAAAGAAGAGCCGCGCCTACCGGCTGGCAAAGGCTAGACCTGTTCAGTGGACGAATGGGACGAAAGCCGGCACTTTTGCAAAGTAGCGTCACCGTCGCTTTGACCTTGCCGAGATGAGTCTTGGGCGTGGGACAGCAACAACGTCCGCACCGGAGTCATCATTATACCGCCACGCTGTCGGCCGCGGTCATAGGCTTCATCGGTTACCGGTAATTCGACTGCCACTTCGGTGGTGCCGACCTATCTCGACGTCTTTGCTGCTCGACAACACGCGACGACCGATTTAGCGCCGGCCTTGAATGCCCTCAAGCGGTTTTGCGGCCGTAGATCTGATCGGCGCGTCGTTCGAAGGCGGCCGCGTATTTGCGGAAAACAGTGTCGAAGAGCGCGCCCATCAGTAGGCTCAGTGCGCGGTTCCTGAATTCATAGTCGATGAAGAACTCGACGTCGCAGGCATACTCGCCTGCCGGGCGAAAGCTCCAACGGTTCTGTAGACGCTTGAAAGGGCCGTCGAGATATTCAACCAGTACTTTGAGACTCGGGCGATCGAGCGTGACGCGCGTGGTAAAGCTCTCGCGGATGATCTTGTAGGCTACCGTCATCGACGCGACAACTACGGCGACGCCGTTTTCCTTCTCGGTACGGCTGCGGACTCTCAGCGACTCACACATCGGTAGAAATTGCGGATACTTCTCGGCGTCCGCCACCAGGTCGAACATGTCTTTCGCGCTTTGGTGGACGCGGCGCTTTGTGGAAAATTGCGGCATGCCTCAGCGAGCGGCGCGAGCGGCCTTGAACCGTGCGAAGTCTTCCCCGGCGTGATGCGACGAGCGCGTCAGCGGTGAAGCAGCGACCATCAGAAAGCCTCTCGCATAGGCAATAGTCTTCCACGCCTCGAATTCGGCAGGCGGGACGAAGCGATTGACTTCGTGATGCTTGCGTGTCGGCTGCAGATATTGGCCGATGGTCAGGAAATCAACATTGGCCGAGCGCAGGTCGTCCATGACCTGCAACACCTCGTTTCTCTCCTCGCCGAGACCAAGCATAATGCCCGATTTAGTGAACATCGCCGGATCGATCTCCTTCACTCGCTGCAAGAGGCGCAGCGAGTGAAAGTAGCGCGCGCCCGGTCGCACGCTGAGATAAAGCGACGGCACGGTTTCCAGGTTGTGGTTGAATATGTCAGGCTTGGCCGCGACCACGATCTCGATCGCACCGCTCTTGCGCAGGAAATCGGGTGTCAGGACCTCAATCGTAGTCCGCGGGCAACGCACTCGGATCGCATGGATGGTGTCAGCAAAATGCTGCGCGCCACCGTCGGGAAGATCGTCACGGTCGACGGAGGTCACGACGATGTGCGACAGACCCAGCTTGGCTGTCGCCTCGCCGACATGCGCGGGTTCGTCGGGATCGAGCGCACCCGGAAGCCCGGTCTTCACGTTGCAGAAGGCACAGGCGCGCGTACAGGTGTCGCCCATAATCATAAAGGTGGCGTGCTTCTTCTCCCAGCACTCGCCGATGTTTGGGCAGCCGGCCTCCTCGCACACGGTATGCAGGCCATTGGCGCGCATCAGGCGCTGCGTCTCGAAATAGCCTGCGGATACTGGCGCCTTCACCCGTATCCAATCGGGCTTCGGCGCCTTTGCGGAATCCGGCCGATGAGCCTTTTCGGGGTGGCGTGGGCGCTGCTTGTCGAGGTCGAAGACGGCAACCATGTCGGATTCTTACGGCGGCGTCCGCAGCCTCGCAAGGCCAGGTGCCAAGGCCAGACAAAGATACAAATGATCGAGCCGACAGTGGCAGTGATGGGATTGCCCCAGAAATCCGGCACAATATGTGCAGGTTCAGTCGCCAGAAAACCCCGACGATCGCGCCGGTCAGAGCGATGCGACATTTCCGAAGATGCCGCCGCGGCGTCCCTGACATGCGCGAGCCAACCAGCAGTGAGGCCGCCCACGATCCAGGCCAGAACGCCCCTGTTGTCCTGCTAGGCCGCCTTTGGCGGCATGCGGTGGTTCGGCGTCGAGTTGGAAATTTTCAATTCCTCCTCGTTCATGTCGAAGCCGATGTCTCCGAACAGCGGCGTCGAGAGGTAACGCTCGCCGGTGTCAGGCAGCATGGCGAGGATAGTGTCGCCAAGCTTGGCGCTCTTGCACACCTCCGTCGCGACCGCGAAAGTGCCGCCGGCGGTGATGTCGACGAAGATTCCTTCCTCTTGCGCCAGCGAGCGGCTCCAGTTCATCGCGTCGGCTCCGGCAATGGTGATAACGCGGCTGATCACGCCGGTGTCGATGGCGTCTGCTGTGAGCTTCGGGATGAAGTCGGGGCTCCAGCCCTGCATAGGGTGGGGCTTGAACAGGGGATTGGGCTTGGCCGGCGAACCATCCGGGTTGCGCTCCTGCTGCGAGCCCGAGGAGACCATCGGCGCGTCGATATTCAAAACTAGATATTCAAAACACGACTATAAGCATCGAGTACCGCTTCCTTCATCATCTCCGATAGCGTCGGATGCGGGAAGATGGTGTGCATCAATTCTTCTTCGGTGGTTTCTAGATTCATGGCAACGACATAGCCTTGAATCAGCTCCGTGACTTCGGCGCCGACCATGTGAGCGCCAAGCAACTGACCGGTATTCTTGTCGAAGATCACCTTCACCAGGCCCTGATCTTCGCCGAGGGCAATTGCCTTGCCATTGCCGACAAAGGGAAAACGGCCGACGCGGATGTTGAGCTTCTTCTCCTTAGCCGCCTGCTCGGTGAGGCCAACCGAAGCGATCTGCGGCAAGCAATAGGTGCAGCTGGGGATCATCAGCTTGTTGAGCGGATGCGGATGCAATCCTTTGATCGCCTCGACGCAGACGATGCCTTCGTGTTCAGCCTTGTGCGCCAGCATCGGCGGTCCGGCGACATCGCCGATGGCGTAGATGCCCGGCACATTTGTCGTGCTGACGCCGTCAGTGACGATGATGCCGCGGTCGGTCTTCACGCCGAGCATCTCCAGACCCAGATTTTCGATATTGCCGGTGACGCCCACGGCGGAAACCACGCGCTCGACGGCAATCGTCTGCGTCTTATCACCCTGATCGATTGTCGCAGTGACGCTGTCGGTCTTCTTGTCGAGTTTGGTTACCTTGGCATTGGTGTGGATGTTGATGCCCTGTTTCTCGAAGCTCTTACGGGCGAAGGCCTGGATCTCGTGATCTTCGACAGGAAGAATTTGCGGCAGCACCTCGACTACGGTCACATCGGAGCCGAACGTGCGGTAGAACGAAGCGAATTCGATGCCGATGGCGCCGGCGCCGATCACCAAAAGCGACTTCGGGATCGCGGATGGCACCATGGCCTCGAAATAGGTCCACACCAATTTCTTGTCGGGCTCCAACTCCGGCAGCACACGCGGGCGCGCGCCGGTGGCAATGATGATGTGCTTGGCCTGATAGCTGCCGGCGCCCAGCGCCCCCTTCGGCGCCTCGCTCTTCGATGCCTTCACGGTCACTTTGCCGGGCATGTCGATCGTCGCCTCGCCCCAGATGACCGATACCTTGTTCTTCCTCATCAGAAAGCCGACACCGTCGTTGAGTCGCTTCGACACGGCGCGCGAGCGCGCCACTACGGCCTTCGGGTCGTAGCCGACATTGTCGGCTCGCACGCCGTAATCCTTGGCGTGCTGCATGTAGTGGAAGATTTCCGACGAGCGGAGCAGCGCCTTGGTCGGGATGCAGCCCCAGTTGAGGCAGATGCCGCCGAGATAGCTTTTCTCGACGATGGCGGTCTTGAAGCCAAGCTGTGCCGCGCGGATTGCGGTAACGTAGCCTCCGGGTCCGGAACCGATGATCAGAACGTCAAAACTCGTGTCAACCATTGCCTATCTCTACTCCCGATCTCGATTGAATCTAGCCCAGATTAGCTATGAAATGCCTCCACGATAACACGGGGCGAAACGTCATTCGCCAGACTGTGTCGGTAGTCTCGTGGCGCACGCCGCGTCGGCCGCCGAAATCAAGTGGACAGCACTATCGGCGCGTCAAGAGCGCGACTGAAGAACTTTCCTCAAGTTCGTGACTTCGTCGGAAGCCCAGGCGATGTTCAGGCGGAAGGGCTTTGATCCAGCCCGAGTCTTTAAAGCTCTTTTGTCGCCGGGTAAAAAGGTGCGACGATATTCTTGAAGCTTATCGCCACCGTGTCCTCCACGGCGAGCGCGTGGTGTAGCACGTTCGACGGGTGGTAGCTCACTTCACCGGGGCCGATCTCGTAGGTCTCGGACCCGACGGTCATGCGCATACGGCCGCTCACGACGTAGATCGCCTGCTCTTCCGGGTGCTGATGCGGGCGCGCGCTCTCGCCCTTCTTCCAGTTCATCTGCATGATCTCGATCGACTTGCCGCGTACGACCGGACCGCGCGCGTCGGAATGCGTCGGCGTAACCAGATGATCCTTGTCGGTGTCAAGCGAGATCCGCGGCATTTCTAACTCCTGTGCAACTATACAAGCATCATCACCGGATTCTCGATCAGCGCCTTGAAAGCGCCGAGAAGCTCGGCGCCAAGCGCCCCGTCGACCGCGCGGTGATCGGTGGAGAGCGTGACAGTCATGATGTTGGCGACGGCGAGCTGGCCGTTGCGCACGACCGCGCGCTCTTCGCCAGCGCCGACAGCAAGGATAGTGGCGTGCGGCGGATTGATCACCGCCGCGAAGTCCTTGATGCCATACATACCCAGGTTGGAGATTGCGGTCGAGCCACCTTGGTATTCCTGCGGCTTGAGATGGCGCGTACGGGCGCGCGCAACGTAATCGAGCATCTCGTTGGAGATAGTGGAGAGCGACTTCGCCTCGGCGCGGCGCACGACAGGAGTCATGAGGCCGCCTTCGATGGCCACCGCGACGCCGACGTCGGAATGATTGTGCTTGATCAGCCCCGCTTCGGTCCAGGTGACATTCGCCATGGGCACCCGTTGCAGCGCCAGGGCCAGGGCCTTGATGACGAAGTCGTTGACGGAAATCTTGTAGGCCGGCTTCCCGTTCTCGCCCTTGGGCGCGGCGGCGTTCATCTCGGATCGCGCCGCCAAGAGCTTGCCGATGTCGCAGTCGAGCGTGAGATAGAAATGCGGAATAGTCTGCTTCGACAACGTCAGCCGCTGAGCGATGATCTTGCGCATCTGGTCGTGCGGCACGAAGCCGTAGGAGCCCTCCTCGTAAAGGGCCCGGATCTGCGCATCGGAGGGCGTCGCCGCGGGCAGCATGGGTACCGTGGCCGGCGTAGCGCCGGCGGCGCGCAGACCCTTGCCCGATTTCGCTGCGTCGATATCACGCGCGATAACCCGGCCGTGCGGGCCGGAGCCCTGCACGCGACTAAGGTCGATGCCAGTTTCTTTCGCCAGACGGCGCGCGAGCGGCGAGGAGAAGATGCGGTTGCCGGCGGCCCGCTGGGCAGCCGACGGCATGGGCGCCTGTGACGCGAGCTTGGCCGGTGATGTCGGAACTGCCGCCTGCGGTTTCGCGGGCGCCGGTGCGGACTGAGAAGGCTTGGCCGCTACGTCGGGCTTTGGCGGCAGCGATTTCGCTGCGCCCGCAGCTGCCGTTTTCAAGTCCTCGCCCTCACCGGCGAGCACCGCGATTACCGAGTTGACCGCCACGTCCTGCGCGCCTTCCGGGACCACAATCTTGGCGAGCGTGCCCTCGTCGACCGCTTCATATTCCATCGTCGCCTTGTCGGTCTCGATCTCAGCGATGACGTCGCCCGACTTGATCTTGTCGCCCTCTTTCTTGAGCCACTTAGCGAGGTTGCCCTTCTCCATGGTGGGCGACAGCGCCGGCATAAGGATGTTGGTTGGCATCGGCGTTACCGATAAAGAACTGCCTTTGCCGCCTCGACCACTTCGGCCGCCGACGGCAGCGCCAGCTTCTCAAGATTGGCGGCGTAAGGCATCGGAACGTCCTTGGCCGACACGCGCGTAACCGGCGCGTCAAGATAATCGAAGGCCTGCTCCATGATACAGGCGGCGACCTCGGCGCCGACGCCGGACTGCTGCCAGCCCTCTTCAACCACCACCGCACGGCCTGTTTTCTGCACCGAGGCCGCGACCGCGTCGATGTCCATCGGCTTGAGTGTGCGCAGGTCGATGACTTCCGCCTCGATCCCGCCCTTGGCCAATTCCTCGGCGGCTTTCAGTGCGTAGCTCACGCTCATAGACCAGGCGATGATGGTCACGTCATTGCCGGCACGCGCGATCCGCGCCTTACCGAGCGGCAGCACAAAATCGTCGAGCTTGGGCACCGGCGAGGAACGGCCGTAGAGGATTTCATTTTCCAGGAACACGACCGGGTTGGGATCGCGGATGGCGGCCTTCAACAGGCCCTTGGCATCGGCGGCGTTCGACGGCGCGATCACCTTCAAGCCCGGGATGTGCGAGTACCAGGCCGAGTAATCCTGGCTGTGCTGCGCGGCAACGCGCGCGGCCGCACCGTTCGGGCCGCGGAACACGATCGAGCAGCCCATCTGGCCGCCCGACATATAAAGCGTCTTCGCCGCCGAATTGATCAGCTGGTCCATCGCCTGCATGGCGAAGTTAAAGGTCATGAATTCGACGATCGGCTTCAGGCCCGCGAGCGCCGCACCGATGCCTAAGCCCGCGAAACCGTGCTCAGTGATAGGCGTGTCGATCACTCGTTTGTCGCCGAACTCTTGCAGCAGCCCCTGCGTGACCTTGTAGGCACCCTGATACTCAGCGACCTCCTCGCCGATCACGAACACGTCCTTGTCACGCCGCATCTCTTCGGCCATCGCATCGCGCAAGGCTTCGCGCATGGTCATGGTCACCATTTCGGTGCCTTCCGGAATATCGGGATCGGCGGCGCCTTCAGTTTCCCGTGCCGGCCTCTGGATTATCCTCGGCACGGGCACGTTTGCGTCGGCTTTAGCTTTTGCCTGCGACGCGAACGCGGTAGCCATCTGTTGCTGCGCCGGCTTGTTCTTGGTCGCGAACTTGTCCTCGCCCTCGCCGAGGATCACCGCGATCGGCGTGTTCACGGCGACGTCGGCGGTGCCCTCCGGTACTAGTATCTGGCCAAGCGTGCCGTCGTCGGTCGCCTCCACCTCCATGGTGGCCTTGTCGGTCTCGATCTCGGCGATGACGTCGCCCGAGCGAATCTGATCGCCCTCCTTCTTCAGCCACTTGGCGAGGTTGCCCTTCTCCATGGTGGGCGACAACGCGGGCATGAGTACCTCGGTCGGCATAGCAGGTCAGCGATACACGTCGGTATAGAGCTCGCCGGCGTCCGGCTCGGGATCGTGCGTGGCGAATTCCGCCGCCTGGTTGATCAGATCGCGCACCTCGCCGTCAATCTTCTTGAGTGCGTCTTCCTTTGCGATTTTCTTTTCAAGAATCCGCGTGCGCGCCATGTCGATCGGATCGTGATGAGAACGCACCTCCTCGACTTCCTCCCGTGTACGATACTTGGCCGGGTCCGACATTGAATGGCCGCGATAGCGGTAAGTGAGCATTTCGAGAATGTAGGGGCCCCTCCCGGAACGGCACCATTCTGCCGCTTGCACCCCGGCTGCCTTCACCGCGCGCACGTCCATGCCGTCTACCTGCACACCGGGAATATTGAACGACAGGCCCCGCCGCGACAGGTTGGTTTCCGCGGAGGCACGCGTGATCACCGTACCCATAGCGTACCGGTTGTTCTCGATCACGTAGACCGCCGGCAGCTTCCACAGGCTCGCCATGTTGAAGCTTTCGTAGACCTGGCCCTGATTGGCGGCGCCGTCGCCGAAATAGACCACTGCGATGTTGTCGTTACCGCGGTAGCGGTTTGCAAACGCAAGACCGGTGCCGAGTGGGACCTGCGCACCGACGATGCCATGGCCGCCGAAGAAACCCTTCTCGACGCTGAACATGTGCATCGAGCCGCCCTTGCCCTTTGAATAGCCATGGGCGCGGCCGGTGAGTTCCGCCATGACGCCTTTCGGGTCCATGCCACACGCCAGCATGTGGCCATGATCGCGGTAGCCGGTGATCACCTCGTCGCCCGGCTTGAGCACCATCTGCATGCCCACGACCACCGCTTCTTGGCCGATATAGAGATGGCAGAAGCCGCCGATCAGGCCCATGCCGTACATCTGCCCCGCCTTCTCCTCGAAGCGGCGTATGATGAGCATGGTGCGGTATGCGGAAAGCTCCTCGTCCTTGCTGAACTCCACGATAGACGGGGCTGCCCCGTTTTCCTCGTTGCTTGTTTTGGCAACGGCCATTGGCACTCCCTGCGACGCTCTTCCGGCCTATTATGACGGGGCTTCAGTTTGGATTAACCGGTTCCCCATAGCTTAAATCGACCAGGGGCGGAAGCGCGAGGCCGCCGGAGCCCGGGCAGACCGAAAACGCCACTCCGGAGTGGATAATGCTGGACTTGTCGCCCGGGTTGCTAGTGCTGGTGTATGAACAGAGTGAGGTCGCGTGGATCGACGTAGCCGAGGATGGCGCGCGCACGCTCGTCAAGCATGTCGGGGTCGATGTTGTCGGAACGCAGCAGCGCCACTCGGCGCTCCCACAGCGCCCGCTCCGCCTTGAGTTGGTCCAGCTCGGCCTGCATGGAGCTTAACTGCTGGTCGAGATCCTGCTGCGCGCGCAGGCCGTGATTGCCAGTGAAGGCATTGACGGCAAAATACCCGATGAAGAGAGCGGCGAAAGTGTAGAGCGCGAGCGCGGTGATGAGGGCACGGCGGCGGCGGTTCGTGACCATGGCAGAGTGCTAACATCCGGCATTCGCGTTAATGCGGTTTTAATACCGCGGCGGCCTCAGACCGGCGATGTTAATTCAGCTGCGACGCCCACTGTTTTGCAGCTCGATAATGATTGCGCTGCCCACACACCGAATTCCTTGGGTCGTGTGGAGATAAACCGCCCCTTTATCCCTGGGGCCTTGCACCGAGAACTCGAAGTCGGCCAATCCCAGTTGTCTTCCATGTTGCCTCCGCCTGATTGATCTCTTTTTTGGCTCTCGCCGTGACGTTCAGCGCGCTTTCAAGGCGTCACGTCCGGCATATTTCGCCTGCGCGCCGAGTTCTTCTTCGATGCGCAGCAGTTGATTGTACTTAGCGGTGCGGTCGGAACGCGCGAGCGACCCGGTCTTGATCTGTCCGCAATTGGTGGCGACGGCGAGATCGGCGATGGTCGAGTCTTCCGTTTCACCGGAGCGATGTGACATCACCGCGGTATAGCCAGCCTTGTGCGCCATCTCGACGGCGGCCAACGTCTCGGTGAGCGTGCCGATCTGGTTGACCTTAATCAGGATCGAGTTGGCGACGCCTTCATTAATGCCTTTCTTAAGCCGTGTGACGGCGGTGACGAACAGATCGTCACCGACTAACTGGCAGTTGCCGCCGATCAGATCCGTGAGGATTTTCCAACCTTCCCAATCGTCCTCCGACATTCCGTCCTCGATCGAGACAATTGGATAACGCGCAGCGAGATCGGCGAGATATTTTGCCTGCTCTTCTCGCGAGCGCTTCTTACCCTCACCTTCATAAACGTAAGCGCCGTCCTTGAAAAATTCGGTGGCGGCACAATCGAGCGCCAGCATCACGTCGCTGCCCGGGTTGTAGCCGGCCTTGCTGATCGCCTGCATGACGAAGTCGAGCGCGGCATCGGCCGACGGCAAGTTGGGCGCGAAGCCGCCCTCGTCGCCGACATTGGTGTTGTGGCCGGCAGCTCTGAGTGCCGCGCGCAGCGTCTGGAAGATTTCGGAGCCGGCGCGCAGCGCCTCCGCGAAGCTTGGCATGCCGGCGGGCATGATCATGAATTCCTGGAAATCGATCGGATTGTCGGCATGCACGCCGCCATTGATAATATTCATCATCGGCGTCGGCAGCACGCGCGCGGCCGTGCCTCCGACATAACGATAAAGCGGCGCCTGCCCGGAAACGGCTGCGGCCTTAGCGACAGCAAGAGAGACGCCGAGGATGGCGTTGGCGCCCAGCCGGCCTTTGTTGGGCGTGCCGTCGAGTGCGATCAGCGTCTCATCGATCTTGGCCTGCGCCTCGGCGTCCATGCCGCCCACCGCGTCAAAGATCTCGCCGTTGACCGCATCGACCGCCTTGCGCACGCCTTTGCCAAGGAAGCGCTTGTTGTCGCCGTCGCGCAGCTCGACCGCCTCATGCGCACCGGTCGAAGCGCCTGAAGGAATTGCCGCTCGGCCCTTCGAACTGTCCTCGAGGATGACGTCGACCTCCACGGTCGGGTTACCACGGCTGTCGAGGATTTCGCGGCCGATAATATCGGTGATGACGGTCATGGTAGTACTTTCGCTTTGGATTGCCGCGGCTTCTACACAATCGGCGACCCTCTTGTCATGCCCCGCAAAAGCGGGGCATCCAATAGCACAGGACATATCGCGCCATGGCCCGAAAGCGGCTGCAACTCGGACGCCCGACCCCTTTGCCCGCCTCGCCCGAGAAGGCGGTGCTCGACCGCGTGCCCAACCCGCATGCCGATACCAACTACGTGGCGCGCTTCACCGCGCCGGAGTTCACCTGTCTCTGTCCGATCACCGGCCAGCCCGATTTCGCGCATCTGGTGATCGATTACGTGCCCGGACACTTCCTGGTCGAGTCCAAGTCGCTCAAGCTTTACCTCAACAGCTTCCGCAATCACGGCGCTTTCCATGAGGACTGCACCGTCGCAATCGGCAAGCGGCTATTCAAACTGGTCAAGCCGAAATGGCTTCGTATTAGCGGTTACTGGTACCCGCGCGGCGGCATACCGATAGACGTGTTTTGGCATGCGGGAAGGCTGCCAAAGGACGTCTGGGTGCCGGACCAGGGCATCGCGTCCTACCGTGGGCGCAACTAAGCTGCGCTCGTCCAAGCTCGGCACGATCGACAAAACGAGCGCACCGGCAAGAAGCGCCGGCGTGATCCCCGCACTCCTAAGGTCGAAGCCATAGACGACTGGGCCGAGCGCCTGCCCGATGAAGAAGACGAACGTGTGCTGTGCCCGGCAGTCGCCGTAGCGTGTGCTGGGCGCAAGCTCAGTCACATTGACTGCACAAAGCCGTGCAGCAGGCGGACCCCGAATCCGAACATACGAAATTGGGCGAACTCGACCGGCCAAGGCATGTGCAACGCGCTCGTGCGGGGAAAGCCAGGCGTGGCGAGCGCGAACGCAACCAGGGCGACGGCAGCGGTCGTTAAGAAAGAAAGGCCGCGCCACCCAAACAAGTCGCCATTGGTTGCCAGGCGGCAGGCGCTCGTCGCCACTCCGAGGTCGGTAGCATGCTGAGCGCGATGAGCCGCGTCTGGCTGAACATGTCCGCGAACGAGCCGAGCGACGCTGGATCAGCGCATAGGGCAATGTGAACCCGGTCGACAGCAACGCGGCGGTGGTGGCTGCCACGCCCGAGGCCCTGCGCGATGTGTGGAATGACTGGATCTGAACAGCGTCGTCGCGAATACGACGAACGTCATGAGATTGAGAATGTTTCCATGCGGGCGA
>Ga0207859_1000047_pt1 | contig 18000 bp, 12 predicted proteins | sample LuqExpMetageno25_FD_187783 | JGI IMG/M metagenome (GOLD analysis project Ga0207859, IMG submission 187783) | Tropical forest soil microbial communities from Luquillo Experimental Forest, Puerto Rico - Sample 25 (SPAdes) | ecosystem: Environmental > Terrestrial > Soil > Tropical forest ...
TTCATCGGTACCGAGACCGGCGGCATGACCACGCATTTCTGGGCGGTACCGTCGATCGGCACGCCGGCAATCCAGATCGACATCGAGCCGCAAGCGCTCGGCCGCAACTATCCGCTCCAGGCGAGCGTGCTAGGCGACGCCAAGGCCGTGCTTTCGGCGATGCTGGCATCGGCCGACAAAGCGAGCGCCAAGAAACGCGAGGCCTGGGTGAAGGAAATCGCCACCATCCGGGTCGAGTGGTACGCGAAATACAAGGCGGATCTCGAATCCAATGCAGTGCCGATCCATCCCGCGCGCATCTGCGCGGAGCTTACCAAGCATGTGCCGGACGATGGCATCGTGGTTGTCGATACCGGCCATGCCGGTATGTGGATGGGCGGCATGTACGATCTGCGCAAGGCCTCCCAGAGCTACATGCGCAGCGCCGGACACCTCGGATGGGCCTTTCCCGCGGCGCTCGGCGCCAAGGCCGCCTGTCCCGACCGCCCGGTGGTCTGTTTCACCGGCGACGCCGGCCTCTGGTACCACATCGCGGAGATCGAGACCGCGGTGCGCTGGAAGCTCAATGCCGTGGTCTTGGTCAACAACAACGGCGGCGGCAACCAGAGCAAGCGCGGCTTCGACCGAGCCTATGGTGGCGAGCCGACGGCGAGGTCGCGCGAATTGTGGACTTATAATCCGATGAATTTCGCCCGCCTCGCCGAAGACATGGGCGCGCTCGGCATCCGCGTCGAGAACGCGGCCAACATTGCTCCGGCTCTGCGAAAGGCACTCGCGGCCAACCGGCCGGTGGTGATCGACGTCGCCAGCGACATCGAAATGCTTGCGCCAACGGCGGTAACTTGACCTATGCAGCGTCGGCCGGCGATCACGGTCGGCGCGGCTCTCGTCGCCGGGACTGATTTGCGGGGCCGCTTTTCGACTGCCCAAGCAGTGCACATCGGCGGCGTAGTTGCCTGTAGAAGCCTCATGTCCTTGAGACTCTGCTTCGAAATATCCGCGAGGCGATCAAGGGCACCAGAGTGTACCAGCGCGAGACGGCGGCGGCGAAGTAGCTCTCAAGCCTCGCCGATTTCTCGCAGGATTTCCGCCGAATGCTCGCCGAGCAGCGGCGAGGGCTGCTCCGACGCCGCACGCCAGCCATCAATGATGATCGGCGAGCGCACGCCTGGAATGCTGCCTTTTTTTGCCGCAGCGCTCGGCACATTAACTTTCATGCCGCGGTGGATCACCTGCGGATCGTTGAACACCTGCTGGAGATTGTTAATTGGGCCGGCCGGCACCTTCTGCGCTTCAAGCTTTTCCAGAAGTTCCTCCCGTTTCATCTTCGCGGTGAGCGCAGATAATTTTCCGATTAGCTCGGCGCGGTGTTTGAGTCGGCCGACGTTGTCTTTGTAGTCCGGATTCTGGGCGAGCTCCGGCGCGCCTAGCACATTGCAGAATTTTATGTACTGATTGTCGTTACCGGTGGCGACGATCGCGTAACCGTCGGCGGTTGGGAAGACCTGGTAGGGCACGATGTTGGCGTGCGCGTTGCCAATCCGCTTCGGCACATTGCCGGAGACGAGGTAATTGAGCGCTTGGTTGGAGAGCACGCCAACCGTGGAATCGACCAGCGCGGCGTCGACATAACAGCCCTTGCCGGTCTTCTCGCGTTGCGTCAGCGCGGCCAGGATGCCGACTACCGAATAGACGCCGGTGAAAATATCGGAGACCGGAATGCCGATGCGCGTCGGCTCGCCGTCGGCCATGCCGGTCAGGTCCATGATGCCGCCGATGCCTTGCGCCATGAGGTCATAGCCGGCGCGTTCGGCGTGGGGGCCGTCCTGACCGAAGCCGGTGACCGAGCAGTAAATTAGCCGCGGGTTTTCCGGCGCCAGACTCTTGTAGTCGAGACCGAACTTCGCCAGCCCGCCTACCTTGAAGTTCTCGATCAACACGTCGGAACGTGCCGCCAGTTTGCGCACAATGCGCCGGCCTTCCTCGCTCTCGAAGTCGCATTCAATCGAGCGTTTGCCGCGGTTGGCGGAATGGAAATAGGCCGAGCCGATGGGTTTGCCGTCGACGCCCTCCACGAAGGGCGGCCCCCAGCCGCGGGTATCGTCGCCGGTCCCACTCCGCTCGACCTTGATGACGTCAGCGCCCAGGTCGGCCAACAGTTGGCCCGCCCATGGCCCCGCCAGAATGCGGGCAAGTTCGAGGACGCGGAGACCCGCCAACGGCTTCGGCATATCGAGAAACTCCAAAGGATCCAAGAATAGACGCCGATGCCGGGGTTATAGAGTTATCGTTTGGCACTGACCAGACCGCACCATGGATTGTCCTTTACCGACATAGGGTTGCGGCAAACGCCACGGACACCAGCCTCGGCCCTTCCAGTCTATGCGGCTTTACGAAGTCACCGACTGCCTCACGCGCCAGGCAACAATGCGCTGTGTTCATGTGCGAGCCGGTGCTGATGTCGAAAAAGAGCTTCGACAAGCTCAACAAGCAGCAGCAAAACGCCATCATGCCGCCGGCAAGGGGGGCGCAGGCTTACTTCGAGAGCAAAGCCGATGCCGTGAATAAAGAGGCGACCAAGACATTCGAGGATCACTGCTACCGATCATCACCGCGGCCGGATTCGACCGGGTCTGGTTCGGCGTCATCCTGACCATCGACATCCACCCGCCGGTCGGCCTCAACATCTACATTGTTAACGCCATCGCGCCGGACGTTCCGATCGTCACCGTCATGCTGGGAACGATCCCCCTACGTCTTGTGTATGATGTTGGCAATCGTGATCTTGTGCTTTTTCCTGAAATAGCCACATGGTTGCCAGATCATCTGATGGACCGCGGCGGCTGATGAAGGGCCGGGCCGTCTGGACGGACCCGCAATGAACGTCTCGTTTTTCGGCGAGTTGTTACAGACCATCTCCGAGCGCAGCCGTGCGCTACTGGCGCGCAACCGGCGCGTTGAGGCGTCGGTCCGCTCGGAAAGCCTGGTCGAGCTGTGCGAGCACCTCTTGTCCGGCCGCGGCGAAGCCTCCGGCGTAGCCCGCGCGCGCGAAATCCTTGCTCGCTATAGCGAGCTGACAATCGGTCCGCGGATCGCATTCTTCGAGGCGCTCAGCCAGCGCTTCGGCCCTGACCGGGCCCGCATGGAAGCGGCGATCGCCGCTTGGCGTGATAAGCCGTCCGACGAGACAGTTGCCGAAGTGCACGCTGCCTCCGAGCCGCGCCGGCAGGAGTTGTTCCGCCGACTCAATCTGGCCCCTGGCGGCACAGCGGCGCTGGTGCGCATGCGCGAGCAGCTCATGGACGTGCTCGCCCACCGCAACGATCTTATCGCGGTCGACGACGACTTCGTGCACCTGTTCTCGTCTTGGTTCAACCGCGGCTTCTTGGTGCTGCGGCGCATCGACTGGTCGACGCCCGCGATCATCCTCGACAAGATCATCCGCTACGAGGCGGTGCACGAGATCAGCGACTGGCAGGACCTGCGTCGCCGTATCGAGCCCCCGGACCGCCACTGCTATGCCTTCTTCCACCCGGCGATGGTGGACGAGCCACTGATCTTCGTTGAGGTGGCACTCACCCGTGAGATTCCGGACGCGATCGCGCCGATCTTGAGTCCCGCGCGCGAGGTGATGGAATCCGAAAAGATGCGCACGGCAACGTTCTATTCGATCTCCAATTGCCAGCGTGGGCTCGCCGGCGTGTCGTTCGGCAATTTCCTCATTAAGCAGGTGGTCGAAGAGGTTAGCCGCGTGCTGCCCAGGCTCTCGACATTTGTTACTTTGTCGCCCGTGCCGAGTTTTACCGCCTGGCTCGCCAAGGAACGCGCGCAGGAGAGTTCGCTAGCGCTCAGCAAGACCGACAAGGCGACGCTCGCCGCGCTCGATACGCCGGGCTGGTGGCGCAACGCGGAAGCTGCGGCGCGATTGCAGGATCCTTTGCTGCGCGCGGCCGCCTGGTATTTCCTGCGTGCGCGCGACCGGCGCGGCTTTCCAGCGGACGCCGTGGCGCGTTTTCATCTCGGCAATGGCGCGCGGCTCGAGCGCATCAACTGGCTGGCTGACACCTCCGACAAGGCGATGGCGCAGGCGCACGGCCTGATGGTGAATTACCAATACGATCTCGACGACATCGAGAAGAACCACGAGGCCTACGCAGAAGGTCGCGCCGTGGTCGCCTCGGGCGCCGTGCAGCGGCTGTCGCGCGCGGCGCTTGATCTCGTCGCTGGCACGCGCTGATCGCTTACGACTTCCCGTAAACCGGTACGACAGCGCCGCGCGTCACCTTGTTCTCGGGCGAGGCGAGAAACAGGATCGTTGCCGCCACTTCCTGAACTTTCGGCCATGCATCGAAATCGGCCTTCCCCATGGTGGCGCGGTTGGCCGCCGTATCCATGATCGATGGCGCCACTGCATTAACCAGAATGCCGTCCTTGGCGACTTCCTCGGCCAGCACCACGGTGAGCGCGGCAACGCCGGTTTTGGCGACGGTGTAGGCCGCCATGCCGGCGCCGGCGCGCCATTCTAACGCAGGGCGTGCCGCCACGTTTACGATGCGGCCGCCGCCGCGCATGGCATTCGCCGCCGCGCGGCAGCACAAGAAGCAGGCGATTAGATTGGTGTCGAGTTGCCCCATAAGCGCCGCCTTGTCGGTCTCCGCCACTTTGCCCATGGCGAAACCGCCGGCGATTTGGATCGACGCCCACGGCGTGAGCCCGCTGTAGAGCTTGCGCACCTCGGATTCATCGGAAAGGTCGGTGACCTTGATCAGCTTGATCTGCGCCTGCCGGCCATAGGGGAAACGCTGCGCTTCCGTCTCGACCATGTAGCTAACCGTGCAGCTCGCGCCCGCACTGAGCAGCGCGCCGACCACCGCTGTGCCGAGCGCGCCAGTGCCGCCGGTGACCACCACGTGTTTGCCGGAAAAATCCATCACCCCCGCCCGCGCTTCACTCGCGTTGGCAGCACCTGGAATTCGATCCAGTTTGCCACTTCGCCGACGCGCAATTTCTTGTCGAGGACGTTCTTGCTGATCCCATGCAGCCAGGACAATCGCTTGCAACCCGGATCGCGATCAAGAGTATCAAGGTCTTCGGCGAAAGTCTGAATGTCGCGGGTGTCGCGGAAAAATCCTTCCTTGATCAGCCGTGTGCCGATGCGCCGCACGATTGCGGCGATCTCGCGCAGTGGATACTCGGGATGATATTGCACCGCCCAGGCAACCGAGCCGTTGGTACGGATCTCAGCGCTCTGCACGTCCGACATCTCGTTGGAGGCGAGCACCGTGGTGCCGGGAGGCAGCGTTTCGACCTCGTCGAGATGCACGGTCGGTGCGTTGAACACCTCCAGCTTGCCGACGTACATGGGGTGCCTGCGGCCGGCTTGAGTGAGGCGGATGCCGCGGCTGAAGCCGAGCTCGCGGCCTTTCGGATTCTTGCGCACGTTGCCGCCGGTGGCGGCGACGATCACCTGTAACCCCCAGCAGGAGCCGAACAGCGGCGTTCCTGTTTCAAGGGCGGTGCGCACTAGATCGATCTGACGGATGACCGACGGACCACCGTCATAGATATGCAGTGAGGAGCCGGTGATGGCGATGCCGTCATACCCCTCGAGCGATTGGCCGTCAGGCAAGGTCGCGGTCGGATCGCCGGGATGGCACGTGTCCACGATTGCGCCCGGCATTAACTCGCGCAGCAGATCGGAATAGCCTTTGTGAGCGGCGGTCCCGCCTACCGCAATGTGCTCGGCCAGTGTCTGCGGGGAATTGCCTTCAATGACGAGCAGGCGGGGCGAGGACATTGGAGGACGGAGTAGCCTTGTCTCCGGTTTTTCGCGTAAGACGGCCGCACCGGATAGTCTTGATATGGCCAACAAAAGGCGGATTTGCAACGCCGGCGAATCTTGTGGCTTTGGCGGGCTTTTTGCGTTCGCTGCTTGAATACGCCGCGTAAGCTGCCATTCTGCGCCGGCGTTGGCGAATCAGTAGGCATGGCTGAATACGACCTCGCCATCATTGGCGGAGGCATCAACGGAACGGGATTGGCCCGGGACGCCGCCGGACGGCGATTGCGCGTGCTGCTGGTCGAACAGAACGACCTCGCCTCAGGTACGTCTTCGGCCTCCACCAAGCTCATCCACGGCGGCCTGCGCTATCTCGAACATGGCGCCTTCCGTCTGGTGCGCGAGTCGCTGCACGAGCGCGAAGTACTGCTGCGCATGGCGCCGCATATCATCCGGCCGATGCGCTTCATGTTACCGCCGCAGCCCGGTATGCGCTCGGCGCTTTGGCTGCGCTTCGGTCTCGCTATTTACGATATGCTCGGCGCCCGGAAGCTGCTTAAAGGCACGCGCACTGTCGACCTCACTTATCATCCGGTAGGCCAGCCGCTGCAACGTTCGTTCCGGTTTGGCTTCGAATTCTCCGATTGCCTGGTCGACGATTCCCGGCTGGTGGTGCTCAACGCGCTTGATGCTGCCGAGCGCGGCGCCGTCATCCGACCCCGCGCCCGCTGTGTACGCGCGGAGCGGCGCAGCGAGTGGGAGCTGATCCTCAACACGAGCGGCCGCCGCGAGGTGGTGACCGCGCGCGTGCTGGTCAACGCCGCCGGGCCCTGGATCGGCGAGGTTGCGAACACTGTAATTCGGCGGCCGCTGCTGGCGCCGGCGCGACTGGTCAAAGGCAGCCACATCGTGGTGCGGCGGCGTTTCGAGCATGACAGCGGCTATCTGCTGCAGGCCACCGACGGCCGCGTCGTGTTCGCGCTGCCGTTCGCGCAGGATTTCACCTTGATCGGCACGACCGACGAGAATTTCATCGGCGACGTCAATTCGCCGGCGCCGACCCAGGACGAAATTCTCTATCTCTGTGACACGGTGAACGAATATTTCCGCGACAAGGTATTGCCCGACGAGCTGGTGTGGTCGTTCGCCGGCGTGCGCTCCCTCTATGACGACGGCGCCGATAAGCCGGAGGACGTGACGCGCGAATACATGCTCACTCTCGACGAGGTCTATGGCGAAGCGCCGCTGCTCACGATCTATGGCGGCAAGATCACCACGTACCGCCGGCTGGCAGAAGCGGCGATGAAGCAGATCGGTGTTTTCTTCGGTGCGCTGCCGCCATGGACAACCGGTTCGACGTTGCCTGGAGGCGACTTTCCGGTCGACGGTTTTTATGGCCTGGTCGCCGAAACGATCAGCCGCTGGCCGTTCCTCGCCACGCCGCATGCGCATCGCCTGGTGCGCGCATATGGTCGGCGTGTCGAGCGCATTCTTCGCGACGCGCAAACCATGGATGAACTCGGGCCGCGTTTTGCCGGCGATCTCACCGGCGCCGAGGTGCGCTATCTGGTCGAGAACGAATGGGCGCAGAACGTCGACGACGTACTGTGGCGACGTACCAAGCTCGGCCTGGTTGCCACGCCGGACGAACGCGAGGCGCTCAGCCGCTTCATGGCGTCGCTATCCGCCGCAGCTTAGTCTCGGTAGCAGGCACCCGACGTCGTCCGTTTCGTGCACGTTGTGCGCTCGCCGAAAGCCTGTACCGGTTATCGTGCTTACTGGCCACGGCGGGAGCGCTCGCGCGCGGTCGTGGGCGTCAAAATCGGGGTCAGGGAATTTCTGCTCAAGCCGGTATCATCGGAGGCGCCGCGGGACCGCGTGGTGTTGGTGCTCACTACCGCGCGAGATCCGGTGTCAGTGCTCACCAAGCCGCGCGAGATCATACAGGGCGGCAATTATAACTGTTCGTCGCCGCGCAAGCTGAACGCCGCCGTGCATGCCAATAACGACCCGGCAATCGTCAAGCTCTCCGTCCTGGACTAATCTCCGCGGGCTGAATCGCCGGGGAGATCCTCTTGCCGACCGCCCTTATCGCCATCGACCAGGGTACGACGTCAACTCGCGCGATCGCGTTCGATGCGAATCTGTGTCCGCTCGCCAGCGCGCAACAGGAGCTGCGCCAGATCTATCCCTCGCCCGGCTGGGTCGAGCATGACCCGGAAGAGATCTGGACGACGACGGTCAAGACGGTGCGCGAGGCGATCGCCAAGGCGGCGCTTGCCGCCAATGACATCGCCGGCCTCGGCATCACAAATCAGCGCGAGACCGCCGTTATGTGGGATCGCACGACTGGCAAGCCGATCTACAATGCCATCGTGTGGCAGGACCGCCGCACTGCTGATTTCTGCGACGCGCTGCGTCGCGCCGGCCACGAGCCGGAGATCATGACCAAGACCGGGTTGTTGCTTGATCCGTATTTCTCGGCGAGCAAGATCGCCTGGCTGCTTGATAATGTCGCCGGCGCGCGCGCTCTTGCAGACACGGGCCGGCTTGCCTTCGGCACCATCGACAGTTTTCTGCTGTGGCGGCTCACCGGCGGCAAGGTACACGCGACCGATGCCAGCAACGCTGCCCGCACTTTGCTGTTCGATATCGGGCGCGGCGAATGGGACGAAGAGCTGTGCCGTCTTTTCTCCCTGCCGCCTTCGCTGCTCCCGCAAGTACGCGATTGCGCGGCGGATTTTGGCACCACCGTTGTGAATCTGTTCGGCGCTTCGGTCGGGGTGTTCGGCATGGCCGGCGATCAGCAGGCGGCGACGATCGGGCAGGGCTGCGTCAGGCCCGGCATGCTGAAGTCTACCTACGGCACCGGCTGCTTTGCTTTGCTGAACACCGGCACGCACCGCGTCGTCTCGCGGAACCGGCTGCTCAGTACCATCGCCTATCAGCTCGACGGCAAGCGTACCTATGCACTGGAAGGCGCGATCTTCATCGCCGGCGCCGCCGTGCAATGGTTGCGCGACGGGCTGAAGATCATCGCCAAAACGTCAGAGGCCGACGGGCTGGCGGCGCGCGCAGATCCGGCCGAGCAAGTCTATCTGGTGCCCGCCTTTGTCGGTCTGGGCGCGCCTTATTGGGATGCACAGGCGCGCGCCGCGGTGTTCGGCCTCACGCGCAATTCGGGTGTCGCCGAGCTTGCCCGCGCGGCGCTGGAGGCGGTCGGCTATCAGACCCGCGACCTGCTCGAGGCCATGCATGCCGACTGGCCGACGGCGGCAAACGGAACGACCGTGTTGCGAGTCGACGGCGGCATGACCGCTAGCGATGTCACCATGCAGTTCTTGGCCGATATTCTGGCGAGCCCAATTGACCGACCGGTAGTGATGGAAACCACCGGCTTGGGCGCCGCCTATCTGGCTGGGCGGACCGCCGGGATCTGCCCGGAATTGGATGGTTTCGCCGCGCAATGGCGCCTCGACCGCAGGTTTGAACCGCGCATGAACAAGACCTTGCGCGAGCAGAAATATGCCGGCTGGAAGGATGCGGTGCGGCGGACATTAACGGCCCGGTGAAGGTTCAACGCAGGCGAAAGTCCTCATCCAGCAATCAATATAGCACCGGTCGTGGACGAGAACCTGGCTTGTGCTCAGCTTGTTTTCCACCACTGGCCTGTAGCGATCGCGCATCGTGCGCTTGCCCAGAACATCCCCGACGCCGGGCATTCATCTTGCTCAGCACGTAGGGTGATCAGCGGCGCATTCTTCGAATCGGAAAAGCTCGGTGTGAACGAGTGTGCAGCCGTTGTCGGCGAAGGCGTGGTTCGAGCGCTTGATCTCGATCCTGCTCAACGGGTGCCGTAACGTGCGGTCTGACGACTATTACGGTGCGGTGGGGCGCATGTTTAACGAAACCGAATCCTCCCAACACTGCCTCCGGCAGTTTAAACGCACCCCATTCATTTATTGAGGCTTTTGCATCTGGGCCGGAGCCGTGGATTGTTGCGCCGCCGGCATGGCTGTACCAGCCGGGGCGCCGGTAAGGTGATCGATCAGTGAGCGGGCGGCGTCGCGGGCGCTGCGGTCGCGCATGGCATCGAGCAGCGGTGCGGCGGCGCCGGAGCGGCGAATGAGCGCTTCCGGGTCGGGTAGCACAATCGGGTCATCCCACGACCCCTGCACGATGAACGGCAGCTCAAAAGGAGCCGTCTCGGGCCTTGCGGCGGAGACCAAGGCGGCGGTGCCCTTGAGATCGAGCTCGCGGCTCGGCACCGAGGCGGACCCCGCGAGCGCTAGCCGCACAGCCGAGCCTTCGATCTTCACGTCGTCGACCGTGACGGTGCCCTGCATGATCTTCAGCGCCACCGCGATCTTTTCGAACGGCGTACGTCCGCTGCGGAATTCGCTCCCGCCGGACAACGGCCGCCGCTCCAGGCGGCGCAGCAGCTGCTCAGCATTGAGACCAGTTATCGCGCCGTTTTGCCCAGTGAGACTGGCATTGCCGTTCAGAGTGCGCGTAACGGCAAGCACGCTGTCGCCGCTGCCTTCGACTGCGAACACGATGTTGCCCTTGCCCTCCAGCCGGTGCAGCCCGAAAAGCTGACTCAGGCAGCTTTCCAGGTCCACGTCGGCGAACTGCATCTGCGATTTCAGGTCTACACCAGCATCGGAGTTGGCAAGCATGAGCGAGCCCTTAATCAAGCCGTCATACGCCTGGGCCTCGCCAACGGTGATCGTCAGATGTCCATTGCGCAAATTAGCGCCGATGGCGGTACGCCCGAGCTTGGCGTTCGCCATCGCCACTTTTCCCGCCGATAGTCGTAAGTCAACGTCGAGGCCAGAGAGGCCATCCAGCGTAATGCGCGCGTTATCCCATTCGTGCTGATCGACAGTGAGCAGGCGGATGGCCGAGACATAAGGCGTCAGATCGAGCGTGTCGGAGGCGAGCGTGCCTTGCACAGTTTTCCGCCCCTCGGTGGCGAAGGTGAGCACGCCCTCCGCGGTATTGCCGTCGAGTTCGACGTTGACGTTCGACAGGGCGACGGTATCGCCGGTCACGTTGCTCTGTGCCTTGATCGAGAAATGGCCGAAGCCGCCGCCAGGCACTGGCGGCTGCCCGATCCAGATTAGGGTATTTCGCAGCGAGGCTGCATCGGCCGCGATCGTGCCTTCAACCTTGAGCGTCGGCTTGACGCTGATCGCGCCCTCGAAGACGGTGTTGATCGGCTGGCTGGTGATGCGCAGCTTCATGCCGGAACGGTCGCCGGCGAGCGCGGCGGGAAAATCGCTCAACATTAGATTCATATTCAGCGGCTCGCCGTGCCAGACCAAGCGGCCGGTGGCGCCGAAGCTCTTGGAGATCGACGGCCAGGCCAGCGACAATTCCACGTCGCTCAACTTCTCGTTGACCTCGCGCGCCGCGCGGTGCACGACCACGGTGCCGTTGTTGATGCGCATCTCGGAGAACGCCGCGGTCCGCGGCGCGTCGTTACTTTGGCTGCGCGCCAGTGAATCGATCAAGCCGGACCAGTTGGAGCTTCCGTCCGCCGCCACGTCGACCGCGATGCTCGGCCGCTCCAGCGTGACGTCAGCGATTTCGACCCGGCCGAGTAGTAGTGGGAAGAAGCGCAGCCGCGCAGTTAGCCGCTCGGCGATGAGCGCCGGGTGCTTGGCATCGCCTAAGGCGACATCTGCGAAGCTGACGCTGCCGGAGGGAAACAGCGAGACGGTGGCGTTGCCGCCAAGTGTCGGATTGAGTCCGGTGACCGCACGGATTTCGCCGATAACCTGCCGTTGCACGGTGTCGGCTGAGATCAGGTAACCCGCCGCAGCGAACAGGCCGGCGCCGACCGCGAGCGCGGCCAGCAGAGCTAAACCTAGGCGTCTGAAGCCAATGGCGGCCGTCAAGGAAGGGGTTTCCGGTTGTTTTGGCGTCGATTTACGGCGGATGATACCATCGGTGACGCGGCCACCAAGCGTGTGCGCGCGCTCTGTGTCCCTTTCATGGCCGAAAAGTTAGGATTACCGCTCCGGCGTTGCATCGGCGATTTCGGCAATAAGCTTCTTGACGATGGCCTGGCCGAACGAATTGAAGTCCCTTGCCTCCAGCACGAATGCGCCCGGGCCGCCCACGACGTGCTCGCGGTAATAATTAGCAAGGCCGCCCGGCGGATTGGTGTGCTCTGGATTCCAGGGCAAAGGCCGCTCGCTCAGGATCGCCAGCCCGTTGATGGTCAGGCCAAGCGCCAGTGCCTCGTCGCGCGCATGGTCGACCTCGCGGCCGGCATTGTTGGTGCCATCGCCGGAGACGTCGATGGCACGGCGCTCAGCGGTAAACGGGGCGTGGGCGAATTGCGCGACGGCGAAATCGATGCCGCCGCTGATCGAGGTGCGGTCTGCAAAGGAGCGCGGCGATTCTAGTAAACGGTCGCCGAACGATTGTGCCGCTTTCGCTCCGTCGATTAGCGTCCAGTCAATGACGACCTTCTGGTTACCGAAACCCGACCACTCCTCGAACAGCACGGCGATTCGGCCGTTGCGGCCCGAGCGGATGGCGTCGAGCACGTGTACATCGGCGACCGCGGCGGCATAGCCTTCGCGTTGCAGCTTGAATTTATCGCCGTCGACGCTGCGCGAGACATCGGCTGCGAACACCAGCAACAGGTCGACAGCTTCGGCCGCGCGAGCTGCGGGCCCGAGCGCAAACGCAAGAAGCAGGCAGACAAACAGGCGACGCATCTCAGCTCTCAAAACAGATGGATCTGCAAGCTTAGCCGATCTGACTTATTACGCCAGAACGCGCGTGGCCGGGAATGCGACCTCGACCAGGGTCCCATCCCTGACCTGGCTGGTGATACGGAAGCGCGCGTGGTTGGCCTCGGCCAGCGCCTTGGTGATCGGCAGCCCCAAACCGGTGCCGCTCGAGCCCCAGCGCGCAGAGGTGGCTAGCTGGCAGAACGGTTCGAGCGCAGTCTGCAGTTCCTTCTCGCTCATGCCGGCGCCGGTATCGCGCACCCGCAACAGCACTTCCCGATCGTCGGTCAAGGCGGTGGAGACAATCACCTGCCCGCCGGCGCCAGTGAACTTAATCGAGTTCGACAGCAAATTGAGCGCGATCTGCCGCACCGAACGCGCGTCGGCCAAGATCTGTGGCATGCTGGGTGGCAGCGAGGTACGAATGATCACCCGCTCCTGGTTGGCCTGCTGCTGCATGATGGCGACGCACTGCTGCACGAGGTCGTTGAGATTGACGGTCACGAACGTTAGCTCGAGTTTGCCGGCCTCGATTTTCGACAGGTCGAGCAGGTCGTTGAGCAAAGAGATCAGGTGGCCGCCGGAGCTGTGGATGTCCTTGAGGTACTGCCGGTAGCGCTCGTTGCCGATTGGCCCGAAGCGCTCATCCATCATCACTTCTGAGAAGCCGATGATCGCGTTGAGCGGCGTTCGAATCTCGTGGCTGATCTTGGCGAGGAATTCCGATTTAGTGGTGGAGGCCTTCTCGGCCTGCTGTTTGGCGTTGATCAGCTCTTCCTCGCTGCGCTTCCAGGCCGTAAGGTCGCGCAGCACGGCGCAGAACTTCTCGCCGTCGGCGATCCGCCCCATGGTAAAGTAAAGCGGCACCAGACCGCCCCGCCGCACCAGGCCAATCGCTTCGCGGCCGGTATCGAGCATGGCCTTGCCGTCGCGCACTAGCCGAGCGAGATAATCCAGCACGCTGCGCCGGCTTTCCGGGGCGAACAGGTCGCCAAACGGCAGCTCGGCGATCTCGGAATGCTCGTAGCCGAACAGCGCCTCGGCGCTGCGGTTAGCCGACAGCACACGGCCGGCGCGATCGAGCACCAGCACGCCGTCGGTCGCGGTGTCGAGGATCGACTTGAGTTCCTCGTTCTCGGTCTCCAGCCTCCGCAGCGACTGGTCGGCGATCTTAGTGTCGGTCACCGCGGCGTGTGTGCTGATTACCAGCACCAGCGCGCTCTCGTTGTTCCACGCCACGCTGAACAGGCGGCCTTCGACCGGCTTCTGCCTTTCGTTGACGGTGGCAATGGTGAGTGTCTTGCCGCCGTTGGCGGCGCCGAGAGGCTGGCTCGTGGTCTCGATAAACAGGCTGTCGAGCCCGCCGGCTTCAGTCAGCGCATCGAGCGTCGGGTAGCCAGTCCAGTCGAGGAAAGCGCGGTTGGCGTAGATCAGGCTGTTGAGCCGGTAGACTAGGATGCCGATCGGCAAACGGTCGAGGATCGGCCGCTCTTCCCGCGTGTCGCGCGCGGTATCGCCGTTGCGGCCTGCGCGCGGCGGCGCGGCGGGCGCAGGAGGCGCAACCGGAACAACCGGGGTCGGAATTTCGGCACCGAAATCGTCAGCGTGCGGTAGTACGACCGACTCCCGACCGGAGGTTTTCTTCAACCGGTCGGTGAGCTCGCGGCCAAGTTCCTGGAAGGCGCTCCGCTCGCCCGGGCTGAGCGACGGCGTGCTCTCGACCTGCGGTCGGAACGTCACAACATTGCTCGTGGGCGCATCCAGCGGCTGCGCGCGGCGCTGCTCCAGCGCCGCGATGCGCTGCACGTCACGGCAGATGCCAAAGCCGCGATAGCCGGCGAACTGGCGATCTCGATCGAGCACAGGCAGGCCCGACATCTCAATCGGCAGCGGCTCGTCCATGTCGTCGACCGGCCAATGCACCACGATGCCGCTCCAGGTGCCCCGCGCAGCGAGCGCGCTAGCGAACTGCCCCTGCTGATCGATCTTGAGGGCGGTGGCGATTTCCGCCCACGGACGGTCGAGCAGTGCGGCGACACGCGGTCCGAGCATTTTGGCGAGCTCTTCCATGCCGAACGTGAAACGTGTCGTAGCATCCATTTGCCAGATGAAGCGGAAAGGGAGGCGGCGCGCAGGCGTTTCCGCCGCAGTCGGACTTGGCGCAAGCGGCGGGGCTTGCGCCGTGGCGGCCCGCGCAATGTTGGCTGGCGCGGGATCGTTGAAGGCGACCAGCAGCGTGATCGTATTGCCGGCGCCGAGCCGCAATATGGTGGCGGGCCCAACCGCGATCTCGCCCTCGGCGCGGCCGTTGAGCGAAGCCTCGCGCGCCAGCGAGTCGGCACCGAGCGCGATGAGATCATGCTTGCCGCCGAAGCGTTCGAGCGCCGCCCGCGCGATGGGTTCGCCGTCGGCGGTGTAGACAGCGGCCGGCTTTTCGAGATCCGCGAGAAGGCGTTGCGCACGGTCGGGCAGGCTCAGGTCCTTGCCGCCGCGTTCGGTTGAGACGACCAGCACTCCGGCGTTGTTGTCGGGGAAAGTGATGCGTGAGCAGAGGCAAATCAGCGCGCCACCGACGCTCGCGCCGAAGCCGCGGAGCCGCTCGAGCCGCGCTGCACCACCCTGCGGCAGCGTGCCGGCAAGCCGCGCGATCTGCGCGGCGGCTGCGTGAGTCGATTCAAATCTTTCCGTGGCTAGCGCGCCGGGTGACGGCGCGTCGAAGATCGCGGCGGCGACCGGATTGCACCAGAGGACACGCGCAGCGTCCGTGCTCCATAGCCAAACCGGCATCGGGCTCAAGGCATGCGCTGCGAGCCGCGGATCGCTGAGGCAGGTGAATTGGAACCCGGTTTCACTCATGAATGCGCTTCACGGATTACGGCTAACGAAGCCTTAATAGGACCGCTTTGAACCCCCGTCCACGACGCCGGGAGCGCCATAAATGACCAAGCGGCGATAACCTTAATTAGTCAAGGTTCCAAGGCTGGCGATCTAATGGAAAAGCTATCGAGCAGGCCAATCAGGGATAACAGTTTCATCTCTCCCGCGCAGCAGACGACGATGACCACCGAGACCAAGACCGGCGTAAAAGAGGTGGGCGAGATGGCGCTCAATTTCACGCAGCGTAACATCGTTTCCTGTTCGAATTCGCCGAGAAGGCGGTGCGTGTCGCTGTGATGAACCAGATCGCTGCGCTGACCGCGGCCATGCTCGTCGGAAACCAACAGAACTGAACAGGGGCGGTACCTCCGAGCGCCGACCCCCGGCATTGCTGGAATAGGCACCATTAATTTTGTGCAATGCAAAAGATTTTTATTGCATTGCACCAATTTAAGGACTATATTGCGTTTATCAAGCCGTCGCGGCGCGTGTACTGAGTCCTGCGGCGGGACGCTAATGGGCGCGAGCCGCATACCGAGGGCGGGCGGCGCGCCGAAATGTATTGGCCGCCCTCAAAGCCAAGGATGACACTATCATGGCCGAACCGACTACCGCGGCTAGCACGCCGAAACAGAAGCCGAAGCCGATCGTCACCACGCCCGCCTTCGAAACCCCCAAATTCGACATGCCGAAGTTCGAGATGCCCAAATTCGAGATTCCCAAGGTAGAATTCCCCGCCGCGTACCGCGAGTTTGCAGAGAAAGCGATCGCGCAGGCCAGGGAGAACTACGAAAAGATGAAGAGCGCTGCTGAGGAAGCCACCGAGACGCTGGAGGAGACCTATTCGACCGCCTCCAAGGGCTGCTCCGGCTACGGTCTTAAGCTGGTCGAGAACGCCCGCACCAACAGCAACGCGGCGTTCGACCTGCTCACCGCATTACTGAAAGCTAAGTCCTATTCGGAAGTGGTCGAGCTCGCCACCGCTTACGTGCGCGCGCAATTCGACGCCGTGACTAAGCAGGCCAAGGAATTGGCCGAGCACGCGCAGAAGGTTGCGACCGAGACCGCCGAGCCGATGAAGGAAAGCTTCAGCAACGTCTTTAGCAAGGCGGCGTAACGCTCCGCAAATTGAACAAACAAAGCCCGGGCCTCGCGCCCGGGTTTTTACTATACGGTCGAAGCCGCTTGCCAAAACGCCCCCCTGAACCTAGGTTCCGGCGGCTCGTTGCTACGAGCTCGTGCAGGCGTAGCTCAGTTGGTTAGAGCGCTGGTCTGTGGAACCAGAGGTCGGTGGTTCAAGTCCACCCGCCTGTACCACCATCTCCGCAATTAATCTGGCTTCAGCAGTGAAATACCCAGCAGTGCGCGCCGGCGCAGCCAGATGGTGGCGCGGTATTTCGGATCGTGCGTCACCGCCTGCATGCCGTCGAGCACTGCCAGCACGCGGCGCGGCCCGAGCATGTCGCCGAGCGCCAAAGGACCTTTCGGATAATTCAGCCCGAGCTCGACCGCAGTATCGATGTCGACGGGCGCTGCGATCCGCAGTTCGGCGATGCGACAGCCGACATTGACGATCATCGACAAGAGCCGCTGCACCACGAAGCCCGGACTGTCGTTGATCACGGTGACCGCAACTTGCGTCGCCGAGAGCGCTGCAACGGCAGCGCCCAAGGCTTCCGGCGTCGTGAGGGGTGTTTTCATCAGCGTGCGGCGACCTCTAAAATTGCCCAGCATGTCGACCGCGACCGTGCGCGCGGGATCGAGCTTGAGCCGCACGATCGCCGTGGTGGCATCCTCGCCGAGCGGCATCACAAAGCACACGGCGGCGTTCGGCTTACCGCCGACTTGCGTCTTAATGCCGGCGCCCTTGAGCGATTCGGCGAGCTCGCGGCCGCCATCCTCGTCGGCGATCCAGACCGACGCCGGCAATGGCTGCACCGCAACCTCCACTGTCGGCGGACTGGCAGCCGGCGGACCATCATAATTGTAGAAGCCCTGCTTGCTCTTGCGGCCGAGCAATCCGCCTGCGACCCGCACGCCTAATTGCGCCGAGGGCTGGTACATCGGCTCTTCGTAATAGCGCTCGTAAATGCTCTCCATCACCGCATGGGTGACATCGGCGCCGATTAAATCGAGCAGCTCGAACGGCCCCATGCGGAAGCCGGCTGCCTCCTTCATCAAAAGATCGACCTCCCGCGGCGAAGCGATCCCTTGCGCGGCGATGCGCAACGCCTCCGGACCGAAAGCGCGACCAGCGTGATTGACCACAAAACCGGGAGTGTCGGCCGCGACCACCGGATGCTTGCCGATATGGCGCACGAAGGCGGTAAGCGCATCGACCAGCCTCGGGTCGCTGCGCAGGCCGCCAATCACCTCGACCAGTTTCATCAGCGGCGGCGGATTGAAGAAATGCAGGCCGCCAACCCGCGCCGGGCTCGAGCAACCGGCGGCAATCTCGGTCACCGACAACGAAGAGGTGTTGGTGACGATCACAGCGTTCGGCGCGAGCCGCTTTTCCAATTCGCGGAACAGCTCGCGCTTGAGGGTGAGGTCTTCCACGATCGCCTCGATCACCAGACCCGCAGGCGTCACTTC